>Ga0272440_1001961_pt1 | contig 16363 bp, 12 predicted proteins | sample SSMMMBAug17_FD_192440 | JGI IMG/M metagenome (GOLD analysis project Ga0272440, IMG submission 192440) | Marine sediment archaeal communities from Little Sippewissett salt marsh, Falmouth, MA, United States - SSM-MMB-Aug17 | ecosystem: Environmental > Aquatic > Marine > Wetlands > Sediment ... | reverse complement strand
TCCTGCGGTGGATTATTTTTTATCGGGTTCAGAGGATGTTGTGAACATGGATGTTGTATTGCGAATGTTTGCGTATTATTTGGAAAATTAAAATATGTCCTAAACCTTGGAGATGTTATTTATCTGATTTGAAAAATGAACAAGGGGTAATAATGGGGACGTCTATGATTTTATGCTTTTCTTCAGCACAATCCTGTATGAGATTAATTTTTTCAGAGAATATCATAAAAGCATAGACGTCCCCAATAATTACCCTTGAAAGCGAAATCCCAGATCAAGTTGACTATGAGGCGAGTCTTTTTGATTTTACATTTGATGAAAATACGTTTGTTGATGTTGACCTCAGCGATTCCCTATCATATTCAGCAGTTTTGGAAAATGGTGCATCTCTGCAATCATGGTTAGTTTTTGATCCCTCAACCAGAAACTTTAGCGGAACACCAACCAATGACCATATTGGCACAATTCAAATAAAAGTAACTGCAACAGATGAATCATCTGAAAGTGTATTTGATATATTTATGATGACAATCAATAATGAAAATGACGTACCAACCCTTGTAAATGAAATTCCAGATCAGACAATTGATGAGGATGTCGCATTTAACTTTACATTCAGCGAAGATACCTTCAATGATGTTGATATCAATGATATTCTTTCATACACATCTGAACTGGAAAATGGAAATGCACTCCCTTCATGGTTAACTTTTATATCAACCCAAAGAAATTTCAATGGAACACCAGGCAATGATGATGTTGGCACAATTACGATCAAAGTCACCGCAATTGATGGGGCATCAACCACTGTATCTGACTGGTTTAGCATTACAATCAACAACATCAATGATGCGCCAACACTGGAAAATGAAATACAACAGACAAACCCGAACAACAGATGCAGACAAGATCAATGTCAATGGATATATATCTGATATTGACTTTACTATCATTGAAGGATTTGAAAACTTATCAGGCACAGTGACTTTCCCTGACAATGCGAAAGCTGGAGAAAAAGCTTATATTGAAGCATATTCAGATGAAACGTCAACCTTTGGAAGTGCTCAGATAGTATATTCTAGTGAAAAGACTGTTCAATATAAAATTTCTGGATTAATGAATGCAACAGAGTATGTTGTCATGATTGAATCTGATAATTACCAGGTTCAATATTTCGACCAACAGTATACAGTCGATTATGCAGCACACATCGATACCACTGATGCCTCAGCAGACAATGCTGTCAATTTCACCCTTTACGCTGGTGGTTCTATTTGTGGAACAACTTATGATAATGATCAGCCAGCATCGGATATCATTGTCGTTGCCTATTCAAATAAGACCAATGCACTTTATGGCGCCATATCTCAAGATAATGGACGTTATTGCATTTATGGCCTGGGTATGTCTGATGATTATGAACTAAAAGCCAGCAGAAGTTCTAACGCCGCGCCATTTTATTATAATGAGACGAAAACTTCCAGAGATCAAGGGATATTCCATCAGAAAGAACTGCAAAATTAGTAGTCTCAAATTTGTTGGTCATGAATTTTCGTAGTTTTGTTCCAACAGGGATACTGCTCAAAATTCATGACTATTTATTTCGAAAAAAAATTATTCAGACAGATTCATCGAAGAAATCACCTTACATTACTTCTGTCTCACTAGTTGGAGTTCATATTCATAATTATGGTTCTTCTGATGAGCGATTCTCAGTCATCTCTCGGACTGCCCATCCAATTTCAGGCCGTAACGCTTTTGTCTTCTTCTCTTGAACGATGCCAATAAACCCCGCTACAAATTCCATCTCAAATGTCTTCCCTAAATACTTCCATACGAATTTTGCCCGTGCCAGCCCGTCTGAAAAATCCTGAAAATCTAATCCTGTCTTCTCATTTGGTGGTTGATGGAGATACTGATTTTTGTGTGTCGAGTTTTGATACGGTACATATGGAAAAAATTTGATTATCCATCCATTGATAGATGGAACTGCCCCACTCATTCCTGCTGGCGGAATATATTTAAAGATACTCTCCCAAAACGCATGATCAACAGTCCCTTGAGACGCATTCACAAACTGGTTCAGGATTGGGATAAGTTCATCAATCCACCAAGCAAGTTCATACTGTCGTAATTGTTTCACTTTCACAAGCAGAGCAAGCCAGTCTTCAGTGGTTCCTTTTAGTGTGATAGAAGGAATGCCGCACAACGTCATCACTTCATAACGAAAATAGTGTTTCATCGCATCCATTAACGTGATTTCAAAAGCGGCCTTTTCAATGACACCTGTAGTCGAAAAATTGGCAATGATCAACTGATGCAACTTCTCGCCGACAGATTCTCGAATTTGCTCTGTAAAGGCAGGAAAAACCTCTTCCCAAGGATTATCAAGGCTTCCTTTGACAAAGTCATCTCTTCGAACTTGCAGGAGTTTCTTCCCCTCAAAATTTACAAATTGACTTCGCAATTCTTCCGCATTGTGATTGACATGCTCGGCAAATCCCTGACAAACAAGTAACCAAACCATATCAGGAGAAAGAATCAAAGGCCTATGGTCGCGAAATGACGCATAAACAGCCCCTACAAATGGGTGCAACTGAGATGAGACAAGCTTATTGTGGGTTGCAGAAGCCGAATATGCTTCAACACTCGCCCCTATTCTGTCTTCAAGTACTTGTCTGTATGGCAGTTCTGCCAAAACGTTCTCGGCCACTGGAACATCTGTAAGAGAGAAGGTTTTAGCGTTCGCAGTTTGTCCATCTATTATTAATAACAGTTCGACAAAAATTATCATAGATATAATACATTTATGCTTCATCATATTTTCCTCTCCTTTAACAATTAACAATATATGAGATTAATAGACGGCTAACGACCAAGCTCACAGGCGGCAAAAGCAAAAAAGGAATAACTTTTGAAACGATAACGTTATTTAACCAATAATTTGCCAACTGGTAAAAACGCGGTTGCTTTTGGCGTCCTGTGGAGCGCTGTGTTATTCGCTTAAATCCGGATTGATTTTTGTTCGAGAATCCTTTTACTATTACCAAAAAACTTCACTATGAGTACCATAACTGCAAAATGTGTTATTCACTCACAACTGGTCTTGCTGTTGGGATGAATGGCATTTGATTTTGGCATATTTCGCAATCCGCATATACTATCGGTTTACCACCGGGAACAGTCACATGGAATTTTCTTGGTATAAGCTTTTCACCAGATCGATATTCTCCAATCCACTCCATCAAAATTTTAGGCGACTTAAAACAAGTCCATGGAAACATAGTTTGGCAAAAGTCCCAACGCTCTTTTATCATATCTAGTTCTTTGCCAAGTTGCAAGGGATCAAAAACGGCTTTGCGGACTGGTGAATACAAGAGAGCATGACTCGTGAGATCACATCCCACCACATAAGCCTCCCATTTGTTATGTTCATCAACTGTCTGCAATCCAGCCAAAAAACCACAGCAGACTTCAAAGCAATAACCAAGTGGTGTGTATGCTGCCAACTCTTGAAGATCTGTTGGCATATTGACTAAGTGAGGGGAATTGAAGCATCCCAACTCACGCGGTGTAAAGAGAGGCGCGTCGCCTTCAGAATATAGTGCGATTCCAGGGTGTGTTATGCGCATTGCTTGCAAAAGTGTACTGTGCAGAATATTGTGTTGTGGCGCACTGCTAACAAGCTCTAATAGGCCTGTATCTTCCCATGCTTCTTTCAAGTTAAGTAGATAAGTGTTTGCAGGCAATGGTTTATGAATATTCTTAAATAGCAGTTCCATAACGCGCATATTCGGCATAGGGTTATCAAACAAACGTTCTGCACATTTCTTCTGACAAGCAATTATAGTGTTTTTCAGCCTTTTGCCTGGTGCAAGTTTTGCAGCTCTATCATAAAATCGAGCAGCTTCCCAGAAGCAAAAAAGTTTTACAAGTGAGTCACCAACACGTTGATGTCCTCGCCACCATGTCTCATCTTCTTTCACCGCAGTTTCTGCTGCATTCAATGCGGCAACAGGAGATCCTATCTTCAAATGCATATGGGCAATTCTGGATAATAACTTTGCCTTATCTATACCATCTTGAACCTCACCACATTCCAATGCAGATGTATAAGACTTTAAAGCCCCATAAAAATCATTATTTTTATACTGCTTGTATCCAAGTTTTTTTAGTTCTGTGATCATATTGATATTACTCCAGAGTTAAGTTAAGAGAAAAGCATTTCAACCCAGTAAAATCAGAGAATGAGTTACTTTCTTCATTGTCCAGTTTTTAGAAAATAACAAAATATATCATATTATGAAAGAAAAAAAAATGACTTTATTAGAAAATGATTATGATTGAAGATGCTGGAAAAATTAGTATCCGTATTTCGTATTTTCGGTTAAATTCATTTTAAAATTTTTTTCGAACCAGGTTGCGCCGATTCATCACACTTTTTAATTTTTTCAATGAGAACTCCTGCATTTTTATCGCATCACGCACGAAAAAAAAATGTCAATTGGTGCAGTATCAATTTGATATTATCTATTTAATATTGTTAGATTAGATTGGATTAGATTCATTAAATCGGGGGACACCGTACCTATTTTACCGAAATAAGTATGGTGTACCCCGATTTCCGGCAAGAGGTTGAAACCCTCAAAGAAAAGCATAAAATCATAGACGTCCCTATTTTTTTACAGGCAATACAAGAACTATACGAAAAAAATATCAGTGTGCCAGTTGAAATACTTATCAGCAAGGCCGATCAGGTGTGTCGTGGGGATTTCCTTCAACCTGTTTCCATGAATCGAACAGATGAATTTGGTACACTGGCCAATGCATTCAACCGGATGAGCGAAACAATTGAATCACAAATATCCTCATTAAAAACAGCCCTGGCAGAACGAGATAAGGCACTTCATTCCTTATCCCAGTCTTATAATGAAATTTCGCAATTGTCTTATATTTCTGCACATCACTTTCAGGAACCCGTTCGAGTGATGATTAACTATTCGGATTTATTTTGAAAGAAAATATCTTCATATCATGGATCAAAATGGACAAAAATATATATCAATTATCAGAAGTAAGTGTCAGTTTTTTTAAAACTTGTTAGATGATATTCTGCAATATTTATCCTTAAATTCAATTATGTTGAAAAAGGTTGAATGCAATACCCGACAGGTGGTGGATGACGTTATCGCATCATATAAAAAGGAATTGAACAGTTGTGATGCAACGATTAAGGTTTCAGATCTTCCAGTAATCTTTACAGATAAAACCCTGTTTACAATCATTATCACGCAACTTTTAAATAATTCAATCAAATTTCGACAAGAATCACCTTTGGTCATAGAAATAAATGCAATTGAAGATGATACTGTCTGGAGATTTTCCATAAAAGATAATGGCATTGGTATTGAGCTGGAATATGCACAAAAAATTTTTGAATTATTCTATAAACATCATCAACATGAAAAATATTCAGGAACCGGTTTTGGGCTGGCCTTATGTAAAAAAATACTCAGTAAATCTGATTCTTCTCGACTTAAATATGCCCAAAAAAGATGGACGTGAAGTACTTCAAGAAATCAGAGAAGATAATGTCCTTAAAACCTTACCTGTCGTTATTCTGACAACATCGTCTTCAGAAGAAGACATCATGAAAAGTTATGATATTGGTGCGAATTGCTTTATTTCAAAACCTGTCGGGCTTGAGCAATTTAATAAAGTGGTTCAGGCCATTGAAGAATTCTGGTTTACGATTGTCAGATTGCCTTCGGCTTAGCCTTTATAGAATAAATACCCCCTTTTTTAGAATGCACCTGTTTTAAATATGATGAATTTATTGACACATCATTGTCTGTAGCATATAAGGAATGCTCGAAAAATAAATTCCCCATTTACTTATGTGCCAGCCCGATGTAGGGGCGAACCTTGTGTTCGCCCTCGAACTAATAACGCTTTCGTTCCTATGTACGATGGGCGAACACAAGCTTCGCCCCTACACGTTCTTGGCACATAAGTAAATGAGGAATTTATTTTTCGAGTATTCCTAAGTAATCAATTAAAAAAATTTTAAAAGAACAATTGAAAATAATAAAAAAGGGATACACATTATGCACAAAGATCAAAAACCATATGAAATGATAACCGATTATATTACAGGAAAGCAGATCCCCAATATTGGCTCAGAAGAAAACAGACAGGCTGTTGAACGATTACTGGTAGCGGAAAAAAACTATTCCGCATCGGAGATCCTTTTGAATGCAGATATCAACCTGCAAATCGGCCTCACTCCTTATCAAAGTCAGATTGACATATTGGTTCGGGTCCATGATCAGTCTGTGATGATTATTAAATGTGTTGCTGGTTCATTGGGTTCTCATGAACGCGAAACAATTGCAGCAGCACGTTTGCTTGAACCCAATCAAATTCCAATTTCAGTTGTTTCTGATGGAAAAAACGCATTGGTTCGGGATGTTCTCACTGGCAAAAAAATGGGTGAGGGATTATCCAAAATTCCTTCCAGGGAAAAGGCCATTCAATTATTGTATCAATATACCCCCACGCCAATTCCTGATGACCGAATTGAACGCGAAAAACTTGTTTTTCGTACGTATGATTCCATGAAAGTCAATGTTCAAAGAAATGTTAAGCATTCAAATTCTTAAAGGGAACGACAATGCCGCATCCAATCAAAAAACTATGTCAACAGGATCTGACAAATCAGCTCTATTCACCATTTAAAGCATATCAATCTTTGATGTCGCAAAAAATTGAAAATATTCTATTGATATCAAGCCCTTATGATGCATACCTGATGGAAGAAGAAGGCAACCTGACTTCACGAATTATCAACGAGTATCGCGGACTGAATTTGAGCCGTCCCCCAAGCATCAAACAAATTTCATCTGCTGAAAAAGCCTTGAATTATTTGTCATGTGAGTCCGCTGATATGGTAATCACCATGCCAAATATCAGTGATATGGATGTTAAATCGTTGGGTCAAAAAATAAAGCAGCATGATCCCAATTTACCGATTATCTTGCTGGCGCATAGTATTCAAAGCATCTCTTCGCTGCTTCAACCCGACATATCCCGATTGTTTGACCGCATTTTTACATGGACCGGTAACTCTGATTTATTACTGGCCATTGTCAAGCATGTTGAGGATGATCTCAATGTACGATCTGATACAAAAAAAACAAGTGTTCGTGTATTAATTTTTGTTGATGATGACCCTGATTTCAGATCTTTCTTTTTACCTTTTTTATATAAGGAAATTGTGAAGCAAACCCAAAGCGTACTCAGTTCAACGCTGAATGAAGAACATCGCCTGTTAAAAATGCGAGCCCGGCCTAAGGTTCTGGTTGCTGAAAACTATGAAGAAGCAGTTAAGATTTTTCATACCTATCGTGAATATGTTATGGGAATTATATCTGATACACGTTTCCCAAAAAATCACACATTGCTTGATACCGCCGGCATTCTTCTGCTTACAGAAATTCATCAACACATGGAAGATATTCCATTATTGTTGATGAGTTCAGACATTGAAAATCAACAATTTGCAAAGGGGATTCCTGCTAAATTCATACATAAACAATCTGCACAAATTCAAAATGAATTGCGTCAGTTTTTTATTAAACGTTTGGGCTTTGGAGATTTTATTTTTCGTAATCCAGATGGCAAAGAAATACAACGCGCAAATTCTTTGGGAAGTCTTGAGGCTGCATTAAAACAAATTCCAGATGATTCTCTTGTGTTTCACGCAAAGAACAATGATTTTCATAGCTGGCTTATGGGACGTTCTGAAATTGCATTGGCTAATATTTTTCGATCAGTATCTTTATCTGACTTTTCAACAACAAAAGATGTTCGAAATTTTTTAATTACAAATATACATCAATTGCGAAAATATCAGCAACGCGGTATTGTTGTTCAGTTTCGTGTTAATACCTATGATGCCGATATTATGGATTTTGCCAAAATTGGTCAAGGTCAGTTGGGTGGAAAGGCGCGTGGACTGGCATTTATCGCCAGGCAGCTTGTCAATGAAACAGATATTCATGAAAAATATCCTGGCATTCAAATCAAAATTCCCAAAACACTGGTGATATCCACTGATATTTTTGAAAACTTTGTTACCAGAAATCATCTTGAACATTTATCCAGGCCATCAATTGACAATTCAATGGTTCGCGAACAATTCCTGGCGGGTCGGTTTCCAGATAGAATAATTAATAAATTGAAACAATTTTTACTTCAAGTAAAACATCCCCTTTCAATTCGCTCCTCAAGTCTTTTGGAGGATGCCTTATGCCAACCCTATGCAGGGCTGTATGAAACGTACATGATTCCCAATAATTCAAAACAAATAAAAACGCGATTGGAACAACTGGTGACTGCAATCAAATTGGTGTATGCATCCACATGGTATGAAGGCCCAAAGACATTTTCAAAAAGTACAAACAACCCCACACATGATGAGTTGATGGCTGTTATCGTCCAAGAGCTGGCAGGTGAAACCATTGATTCTTATTTTTATCCCACCCTGTCAGGCGTGGTTCAATCGCATAATTTTTACCCTGTTGCCCATATGAAGCCTGAAGATGGTATCGCTCAAATTGCCTTGGGCATGGGAAAAAGTGTTGTTGAAGGTGAAAAAGTTTTGCGTTTTTGCCCCAAATATCCACAAATTTTGCCACAGTTTTCCTTAGTGGATGATATTTTGAAAAATGCACAACGCTTTTTTTATGCTTTGAGAATGAAAGATTATCAGCAGAATCTTCTGTTTCAGGAAAATTCGAATTTGCACCGGCTGGAGGTTTCTGATTATGAAGACAGTATGCCAATAAAAAAGCTATCTGGAACCTATATTCCTGAGGAACATCGCATTCGAGACAGCAGCACATTGAATGGACCCAAGGTTTTGACGTTTGCTTCAATATTAAAATATCAATTATTGCCTTTACCAGAAATTCTTTCAGATTTGACAGATCTGGGAAAAGAGATCATGGGCGGCCCGGTTGAAATTGAATTTGCAGTACATTGGAAAGAAAAACCCGAATTCTATTTTCTTCAAATCCGACCAATGGTAGCGGGGCGTGAAAGTTGTGATGTCAAAATTTCTCAAACAGACAAAAAGCATGCAATTTGTTATGCCAAGAATGCCTTAGGTCATGGCGTACGCCAGGATATTAGAGATATCGTGTTTATAAAACCCCAATGTTTTGATATTGCTAAAACCTGTGATATGGCGACAGAAATATCTCAAATAAATTCTTTGTTGCATGATAAGAATATTCCCTATATTTTAATGGGTCCTGGACGATGGGGAACTGCGGATCGATGGCTGGGTATTCCAGTACAATGGAAAGATATTTCAGGTGTCACCGCAATTGTTGAAATAAGAAATAAATCATTGATGGCCGATCCATCGCAGGGCTCACATTTTTTTCAAAATATTACATCATTGGGAATTCATTATTTGACAGTTACTGAGAGCGATTCAGAGCAGGTTGACTGGCAATGGTTCGAAAATTGTGAAACGATTTTAGAAAAAAATTTCTTCAAACATGTGAGAGCAAGTAAACCGGTGATATTAAAAATTGATGGTCAATTGTCAGAGGGGCTTATTCACAAAGATTTCCTTAACATATAAACTGTATTATAGAACAAAGGAGTTATAAAATGGCTTCAAAAAAAAGAATATTAAGCGGAATGCGTCCAACAGGAACCCTTCATCTGGGAAACTATCATGGCGCATTGTCCAACTGGTTTAATATGCAGGATGAATATGATTGTTTTTTCTTTATTGCAGATTGGCATGCATTGACAAGCGATTATGAAAAAACAAGCCATATTCAGTCCAGTATCCATGAAATGGTTATTGACTGGCTCAGCGTGGGCCTTTCACCTGAAAAATGTACCATGTTTATTCAATCAGACATTAAAGAACATGCAGAACTGTTTTTACTGTTATGCATGATTACGCCAACCCCCTGGCTGGAACGTAACCCGACATACAAAGAACAGGTGAAGCAATTAGCCAATAAAGATCTTTCAACATTTGGCTTTTTAGGATACCCTGTTCTTCAAGCTTCTGATATTATTATGTATAAAGCTGAGGGCGTACCTGTTGGAATTGATCAGGTGCCTCACGTGGAAATTACACGTGAAATTGCGCGCCGGTTCAATCATTTGTATGGCAACGTATTCCCTGAACCAGAGTCGATTCTAACACCAACGCCCAAAATTTTGGGAATTGACCGCAGAAAGATGAGCAAAAGCTATAATAACGCAATTTTTCTTTCAAATACGCCATCAGAAATTGAAAAGAAAGTGCTTGAAATGATAACTGATCCGCAGCGTAAACGAAAAAAAGATCCAGGAGATCCAGAAATTTGCAACGTGTTTGATTTTCATCGATTATACAGTGATGATGCGCTTATTGCTGAAATGGACAAGGGATGTCGAAATGCTGACATTGGTTGTGTTCACTGTAAAAAAGAAATGGCAAAAAATTTAATCGCGACCTTAGCACCCATTCATGAAAAGCGCCAATATTATCTGGATCGACCGAATGAAGTTAAAGACATTATTCAGTCGGGTTCGAAAAAAGCACGCATTGTTGCACAGGAAACAATGGGTCAGGTGAGAGAAGCGATAAAAATTTAAATGAATGAATTGGGGATATTGCATGTATCCCCAATTATAGACTTTAAGATAAAGATTTTGGCAAGGCGGCACAAGGAGATAGTACTATAGTACATCGACGAAGCGCCAACGCAGTCCAAAATCTTTATCTTAAAGTCTATATTTTAATTTAAGTGCGTTCCCATTTAATTTAATGGTTTGTCAATCACACAAAATAAATTGATATGTTGTTCTTCATTTTCAATAACGATTTTGCCGCCGAGTTCATCAAATAATGCATGTAAGTCCTCTCTGGAACGATGAATTAAATCCCAATCAAGAGCAATGCGCATTTCCCAGGCTGCTGGATTTTTATTGTCAAAATTTCCAATAATTAAACGACCACCGGGCTTGACTGCCTTGTATAAACATTTTCCCGCCAGCCTGGCAATTTGATCTGAAAAATAATCGAACAACCCGGCCGTGTAAATTAAATCACATGAGTTTTCATACAGGCCATCTTGAATAATATTCTTTATGGCCAGGTTATGAAATTCGAGAACAAAATTTGTGTCCTCTTTTGAACTGATTTCATACATTTTTCGTTGGGCATATTTTAATGCATTCAAATCCTGATCTAAAAAATGAAATTCTGCTTTACGAGAATTATATTTTTTCACCTCAGAAATAATGCGTTGCACTTCAAAAGCAGGTCCTGAAGCAACAGTTAAAAATTTCGCTGTTTCTTCAGGCGGCACACGTTCAAAAACCTCTGCAATTTTTTCTGCGAGATACTCCGCACGATTTCGAACAGCCTGAGCTGCAGGTTTTTTTATCCAATAATAGTGCAGGCACTTTGAAAATAAACTATTTCCCGCAGCTTCATTACGATAAATCAAATTCATGGTTTCATAATCACCGGCATAGCCCAGCGGTTTATAATACGAGCGTGATGTAAAAGGATCTTCATATATTAAATTGCGCATTCTGCGATGAAAAAATTTGACACACAATCGAATGGATTCATGATCATTCTGATTAAACCCTAAAACAGTTTCCAAAAAAATGGGGGTGAAAATTTCATTTAAATGTTTCGCGATGACTTCTGTTACAGTTGTTTCAATGAGTTCAAGCTGTGTACGATCACTTTTATCCAGTAATTTTTCCAGTTCATCAACTTCCTCTTTTAATGATAGAAGCCATTCTTTCGCTTCATAGACCTTGCATCGAAACGCATAAGGAACTTTTTGTTCGCCTTCTATCATTTTTTTGTAGTTTTTGATTATTTTTGAGGTATGTCTCAGCAGATCAATGACCTGTGTTTTAATGGATTCACCAATGATAGCAAAGGCAATATAATATTGTCCATTTTCCTGTTCCTTTTGGCGAATATATCTAAGATTGAATATGCCAATTTCAAAATCTTCAAAAAAGAATTGCGCACCTTTTAACGATTGTTCGGCATCAAAGGGTTCTTTTGAGGATAAGGCCACCCCAAAAACAGAATAGTTGATGACATCATATTTTATGCCATTTAGATAAACATGACAAACTTCACCATCATAGGTTGGTATACGATCCTGGCGGACCACTGGTTTTCTATCTCCATAATCAATTTGCTTGACAATGAAATTTTCATGAATAGAGTCTGAAGACATTGACATTGAAAGCTCCTTCATGTTAATTTTATTTCTCAAACAAAAAAGCAAGATATATGCCGAAGCACATTTTTGATAGAGGAATAAAACAATGGCAGACCTTAATTATAATAATTTTATTAAAGATATTGAATCTGCAACACCAGAAACATTTCCAATGTATTTGATTCATGGAGATGAATTTCTTGTTAAAGATGCGTTCAATAAATTAAAATCAAAACTCCTTCCTGAGAATAAACAAAAAACCAATGTGACTTTAATTGATGGTGCCATTGAGAACATGCCAGCCGCAATTGAGCAACTCAATACTTACGCATTAATGCCAGGAACACGAATCATCGCAATCATTGATTCTCAAATTTTTTATGCAGGTCAGAATCGTTCAGATTTACTTGATAAAGGTCAGGATGCATTCAATGATAATCAGATGAAAAAGGCCGCAAGATTTTTTCTAAACCTGTTGGCTTCAGAAAAATTAACCATCGCGGATATTCAACCGGAAAAAATCAGTGAAACAATTCAATTCATTGCCAAAGATGCAGCATCTCAACATACACAATGGATGACTGATGTTGCGGCCCACTGTATTGAACAAAAACTTACTGTTCCCGATCTGATGAATTATTCGGATATACTGACAGAAACCATAGAAAAAGGATTTGCACGCAGAAACATACTGATTATCACCACAGATACTGTTCAAAAAAACAGACGCCTGTATAAAGCCTTTGTTAAACATGGTATCGTTGTTAATTGTCAGGTTCCAAAGGGATTTATTAAAGCGGATAAGGACCAGCAGGAAAAAACCTTTCGTGAAAATGCTCAAAATATTCTGGAAAAATATAACAAAAGTATGACCTCTGATGGATATGCATTGATGCGTGATATGCTTGGGACCGGTTTGCGCAATTTCACTGTTAGTCTTGAAAAACTGACGCAATATGTGGGCGAGAGAAAAAATATTACCCGCGATGATGTTGCGGCAGTTTTAGAACGCACCCGACAGGACCCCATTTTTGAATTAACCAATGCATTGGCAGATCGCAATTTAATTGATGCAATGGCAGTATTAAATAATCTATTTGCGAATCAATTTAATCCATTACAGGCAATTGCCGCTATTGCCAACCAGATAAGACGCCTGTTGTTAATTAATGATGTCAAGTTAAGATATAAAGGAAGTTATCGAAAAGGAATGCCATTTGCACAGTTCAAAAGCAGTTTTTTTCCAAACGTGCTGGAATATGATGCGCTACTGGCTGAATTTTCAGAAAAAGGCGCGCAAGATGGCACAAGTTCAAAAAACAAAAAAAAGGCGCGCACGAGTTTAATGATCGCAAAAAATCCAAGAAGTATGTATCCAGTCTATTTAGGGTTTAAGTCATCAGACAATTATTCGCGTCAGGAATTGCTTCAGGCCATTCAAATATTATATCATGCTGATAAGCGCATTAAAACTGGAAGTTTCGACAATAATCAAATTATTGAACGTGCAATTATTGATATTTGTCGCAGGAATAAGTAGAATCAGTTTTTGATTATTTAACGATTTGACAAATCATGTATTGCTCTGTTACACATAAACGAATAGAAAAATAAATTTGTTATGTGAAGGAGTTTACCCCTTTCCATCCCTGATGGTGTCACATTGTTATACCATTTCATTCGTATTTATCGTTCGGATTTGAGCATTCAACCTGAAATGGCATTTTATACCAGTTCTCAGGTTGGCGGACATCCTTATTATTTATATTGTCTGGTTCAATCTAAATTTGAACAAAAATTTGACAGCAGGGAAGTGATTGATGAATTAATTCATTATGAAACCACTGAAGGAAAAATATTTGGTTTCTGGCAAACCCATTTTCAGAGCAATCGGCAATATATTAATGAAGACAATGACCAGGAACTGGGTAAAAAAATTATTTATTATTTTATTCGGTATAACAACCAGTCTGTTGGAATTGAAGAAATCGCTGATAAACTCAATGTTTCAAAAAAATCTGTTGAAGAAAAAATTGAAAAACTCTATCTTGCTGATCTTGTATGGCGAACAAAAGGACGATTCTATGCATTCAATGATATCTGTCTCATGCGCTATATCAAGTTTGCATATGAGCAGGATTTAAAAGATATTGACAAATGGGTGGGTAAAAAAGGCATGATTGAATTGCCTTTGTTTGATGTTGTGGATACCAGGCAGGTGAAAGCTTCAACAACAAAATCATATCAAATTGATGTTTTTGCCAGACGTCAGAAAATTACCTGTGAGTGCAAATATACCCGCACCTTGTGTTTGCCCTCGAACAACAACCTGAAACGATAAGGAGATAACACATGTCAGAAAGAATATTCCCAATTGAAGAATGCATGGAGTATGATGAATTCACAGATCGCGTAGAATTATTACGAGAACTTGAATCATGGATCAAAAATGTTCGTTACAAGAGATCCGGAAGCACATCTATTATTTCTCCGCGTCGTCTGGGAAAAACTGTGCTATTGGAAAGACTGGTGAATACTGTTTTTTTTAAATCCGAGTACAAGGTTGCGCCCATATTTTTCAGCATGGGAATCGAGAAAGTAACATTAAGAGCATTCATTATGCAATACATTGAAACCTTTTTTCGTCAATATATTGCATATTGCCTTCAGGAACCAGAACTTTATAAAGCCAGTTCGATTTCCATGAAAAAACTGATGGAAATTGAAACAGATAATAATGATGTTAAAAATGCACAGAAGCATCTTTGTAATTTTATATCCTTTTTTGAAACGAATCATTATGACAGCGATATCAATTATTGGAAACATGTTGTTCGTTTGCCGGAATTGGTTGCAAGTTCCTCTGACACATATGCTGCAATCATTATTGATGAATTCCAGGAAATGAAATTTATGGCTTATGACATGTCGAACAGTCTTTTTCATGAATTTAAAACAAAAGGCCAATTGACAGATGATGGTGCCTCTGATTTAACTGGATCATATCGACGCCTGTCCCAAAGCCGCGTGGCTCCAATGCTGGTATCGGGTTCTGCGGTAACCATGATTTTTAAAACTGTTATGGGCGGTCCTTTGGGTGGACGATTTGGTTTTACATATGTCAAACCCCTTTCCATCCCTGATGGTGTCACATTGTTGTTTCATCTTATTCGTATTTATCGTTCGGATTTGAGCATTCAACCTGAAATGGCATTTTATACCAGTTCTCAGGTTGGCGGACATCCTTATTATTTATATTGTCTGGTTCAATCTAAATTTGAACAAAAATTTGACAGCAGGGAAGTGATTGATGAATTAATTCATTATGAAACCACTGAAGGAAAAATATTTGGTTTCTGGCAAACCCATTTTCAGAGCAATCGGCAATATATTAATGAAGACAATGACCAGGAACTGGGTAAAAAAATTATTTATTATTTTATTCGGTATAACAACCAGTCTGTTGGAATTGAAGAAATCGCTGATAAACTCAATGTTTCAAAAAAATCTGTTGAAGAAAAAATTGAAAAACTCTATCTTGCTGATCTTGTATGGCGAACAAAAGGACGATTCTATGCATTCAATGATATCTGTCTCATGCGCTATATCAAGTTGGTATATGAACAGGATTTGAAAGATATTGACAAAATTGATCTAAGTCTTCAAAGCAAATACAATGTTCTCAAAGGGCGTTTTCTGGAAAATGTGGTACAGGTAACCATGATGAAATTCAATCATGAAGAAATTCATGGGGAATGGGTGGGTAAAAAAGGCATGATTGAATTGCCTTTGTTTGATGTTGTGGATACCAGGCAGGTGAAAGCTTCAACAACAAAATCATATCAAATTGATGTTTTTGCCAGACGGCAGAAAATCACCTGGTTGTGTGAGTGCAAATATACCCGAACCAAAATGGGCATGAATCAGGTCAAAAAATTGGAACGTGCGGCTGATGCGGCAATGCGTGAGGCTGCCGAAATGGGCGCAACCCCCCCTGAAATTCAAATGTGGCTGATTTCCACTGGCGGTTTTACAGATAACGTTCTGAAGTATGTGAAAAAACGAAGTGATATGTATTGTTCGGATCATGA
>Ga0272440_1001960_pt1 | contig 16364 bp, 10 predicted proteins | sample SSMMMBAug17_FD_192440 | JGI IMG/M metagenome (GOLD analysis project Ga0272440, IMG submission 192440) | Marine sediment archaeal communities from Little Sippewissett salt marsh, Falmouth, MA, United States - SSM-MMB-Aug17 | ecosystem: Environmental > Aquatic > Marine > Wetlands > Sediment ... | reverse complement strand
CAAATGAATTCCAAAATACTTTTGGATATGACAAAAGTGCAGTTTTGATTAAAGCCTTTAATCAGGTAAATAGTATGTTTGAAAAACAGACTGAATCAATACATTTTATTAAAACAAACTTTGATGAGTATAGAGAAAAAGAAACAGAACGTAAAATAGAAATAAAAAAAGACTTATTAATGGAAATTGCAACAAAAGCTGATATTGTTGAACTTAAAGGTGAAATTAATGAACTAAGAGCAAAAATGGATGGAGATAAAAAAGAATTAAAAGGTGATATTAAAGAGCTTAGAAAAGAATTGAAAGGTGATATTTCAGTATTAGATGCAAAATTCAGTGGTGAATTTAAAAGTATAAAGCTGTGGATGAAATTTCTTGTTGGAATAGCGATAATTGGAATAACCTTTTTTAGTCCGACAACACTTGAACTTATTAAAATATTAAAATCATTTTGAATATTTGTTTTGATGTATAAACTGAAAAACGATACAGATTTAGTCATAAAGATTTTGGCAAGGCGCCAGATCAAAATTATCCGCAGGCGTACAAATAGTACGTTGAGGACGAATTTTGATTTGGGAACGTAGTCCAAAATCTTTATGACTAAATCTGTAGTTATCAACTGTCATGTCAAAATAGTACGTTGAGGACGAATTTTGATTTGGGAACGTAGTCCAAAATCTTTATGACTAAATCTGTAGTTATCAACTGTCATGTCAAAATTGACTTATAATTAACAATGAAGGGAGTTATTATGCAAATTTTAGAAAATTATTCAAATGAATTCCAAAATACTTTTGGATATGACAAAAGTGCAGTTTTGATTAAAGCCTTTAATCATGTAAATAGTATGTTTGAAAAACAGACTGAATCAATTCATTTTTATTAAAACAAACTTTGATGAGTATAAAGAAAAAGAAACAGAACGTAAAATAGAAATAAAAAAAGATTTATTAATGGAAATTGCAACAAAAGCAGATATTGCTGAAGTTAAAGGTGAAATTAATGCGCTTAGAAAAGAATTAAAAGGTGATATTTCAGTATTAGATGCAAAATTCAGTGGTGAATTTAAAAGTATAAGGCTGTGGATGAAATTTCTTGTTGGAATAGCAATAATTGGAATAACCTTTTTTAGTCCAACAACACTTGAACTTATTAAAATATTAAAATCATTTTGAATATTTGTTTTGATGTATAAACTGAAAAACAATTAAAAAATTAAAAACATTTTGAATTGGTTATAATAAAAATTATAAAATTTAAATATTAATTGAAATCGAATTATTCATTTGCTCAAAACTTTGTGCAAATTCATCTAATTGATTCTTTTCAATAGCATCGCGGATTTTTTTCATCAACAATTGATAAAAAAATAGATTATGCCATGTTAAAAGGGAGGCTCCAAGTATTTCTTTTGATTTTATTAAATGATGAAGATATGCTCTTGAATAGTTGGTGCATGTATAACAGTTGCAATTTATATCAATTGGATTTTTATCTTGTTTATGACAGGCATTGTTAATATTTAAGGTACCATTCATAGTAAAAACCTGACCATTTCTACCAGATCTGGTTGGCAAAACACAATCAAACATATCAATTCCCCGCATAACAGCCCCAATAATATCAAGTGGTTTTCCAACGCCCATAAGATATCTTGGTTTGTCAAAAGGTAAGTGGCAAACTGTAAAATCAAGCGTTTTAAACATTAAATCCTGGCCTTCTCCAACAGCCAGACCACCTATTGCATAACCATCAAAGTCTATTTCTTTAAGCCTGCAACATGATTCATACCTTAATTCAGGGTAAATACTTCCCTGGACAATTCCAAATAATGCATAACCATCTCTTTTAATAAAGGCTTCTTTTGAACGTAAAGCCCATCTCATTGATAAATCCATTGATTTTCTGGCTGTATCAATATCAGCAGGAAAAGGTGTGCATTCATCAAAAGCCATACTAATATCAGAACCAAGAAGATATTGAACTTTTATAGAACTTTCAGGGGTAAGTTCATGCTTGCTGCCATCAATATGAGATTGAAAACAAACACCATTTTCAGTAATTTTTCTTAATTTTGCAAGAGACATTACCTGATAACCGCCAGAATCGGTTAAAATAGGTAAATCCCAATTCATAAATTTATGCAGACTGCCAAAATTATTAATAAGCTCTGCCCCAGGTCGAAGCATTAAATGATATGTGTTGGATAGTATTATTTGAGCACCAGTAAGTTTAACATCTTCAGGGGTCATTGCCTTAACTGTTGCTGCAGTCCCTACTGGCATAAATGCGGGCGTATCAATAAGGCCATGAGCAGTATGAATTTGACCTGTCCTTGCCTTACCATTTATTGAATTGATATTAAAACTGAATTTAGTTGACATTTAAAAATATAAAATACTTTTGAAAGACTTTTTTTCAGAAATTATTTAGATAAAATGGATTATAATATAAATTACTTATGAAATTTCATCATCAGTTAAATAACAGGCTGGATCAGGAGCCCATACATCTCCAGTTACAGCTTCTGCACGTACTCGAAAATTTCCTCCACAAATATTCAGCCATTTACATTTTGAGCATCGGCCTTTTACATATTTTTTTTTCATTTTAAGTTTGTCAAGTAAAGGATCTTTATTTTCAGTCCATAATTTACTAAAAGGTGTATTTTTAATATTACCAAAACTATGATGTCTCCAAAATTGATCAGCATGTATCTCACCATTCCAACTTATACAGCCTATACCACGTCCTGAATTATTTCCTTCATTCATTTTAAGCAAATCTAAAACATCTTTAGCTCTTTCTGGATCTTCTTTTAGCAATCTCAAATATAAATAAGGGCCGTCAGCATGATTATCAACAGTTAAAACCTCTTTTGGTTTTAATCGGTCATGTAAATCCTTTGTATGATCGATTATTAAATCAACAGCTTTTCTTGTTTCAGCATGTGTAAGATCATCTTTAATAAGCTTAGAACCTCTGCCGGCATAGACCAGATGATAAAAGCAAACCCTTGGAATATTCATGTTTTCTAAAATATTAAATATTGCTGTAATTTCATTGGCATTATATTTATTTATTGTAAATCTCAGACCTGTTTTGATCCCTGCATCTTGACAATTTCTAATTCCATTCATTGCATTTTTAAAGGCATTTTGAACTCCTCTGAATTTATCATTCACTTTTTCAGTACCATCAATACTAATACCAACATAGGATAAACCAATTTCCTTAAGTATTTTAGCCATATCTTTTGTAATAAGAGTTCCATTAGTAGATATTACAGCTCTCATTTTTTTTTCTACAGCATATGAAGCCAGTTCTGGTAAATCTTTTCTAACAAGGGGTTCACCACCTGAAAAAAGGACAACAGGAACTCCAAAATCTGCAAGATCGTCCAGTAATTCTTTTCCATCTTTTGTGCTTAATTCATTTTCGCTAAAACTATCATCAGCATGTGCATAACAATGGATACATTTTAGATTACAGCGCTTTGTTATATTCCAAACAACAACAGGTTTTTTATCTTTTGAAAATTGTAAAAGATGTGAAGGAAGGCTGGTTGACAAGCGACCATAACGAAGTGCATCTGATGGTTCGACAGTGCCGCAATATAATTTTGAAATACCTATCATTTAAATTTTTCTTTTCTTTTGCTTATTTTTCTTCAATAATTTTTGTTTCTGTTTTGTCTTCTATAGTTTCTTTTTTTTCATCTTGAAATCTAAATTCTTTTCTAATCATATTTTCTAAGTATGAATCAGAGTCAAGTAATGATTCCAATGAAATATCAAAATTAGTTATCCCGGTTTTTTCCCTTATAAGTTTAAGCCCATATTCAAAATCTTTATTTAATTTTTTATAAAATGCATCCAGACCAACAGAGCCATTAATATGCTGATCAATTATATAATCCATAGCATCTTCAGTCAAATTTACTTTTACTCCATGAGTATCAGAATAATACTGCTCAATTTTTTTTACCTGATCATATGTATCTTTAATTTTATCTAAAACCTTATCAATATCCATAATATTTGAAGAATAAATAGAAGCTGCCATATTAATTTTTTCAGAATTTAGTTTAAAATTATATCTTTTATTAAATCTGGTAATATTATCTTTTAAAAATTGAATTATCCATTCTTCTTCTTCTTTAGAAATTCGATCAAAAATTTCAACCCATTTTGAATGATGAGGATTTTCTATCAATTCATTAAGTACTTTTTCAGGATAATTAATAACTTCTTCTGTTACAGAAAATTTTTCAATATTTGTAGAAGGAAGCTTTTTTTCAAAGTCCAAAATTGCATTCTCAATAGCACTTACCAGTCCTCTTGCACCAGTTTTTTCAGAATAGGCAAACTTTGCAAGAAGTCTCAATGCTTTATCTTCAAAATTAATATTTATTCCATATGAAAAAAAATCTAATTTTTTTCCAAGTATTGTTGGGTTATTTGGATTTTTTAAGATTAAATATAAATCGTTTTCTTCTAGAGGCTCAAGAACCGCATTAACAGGAAGTCTGCCAATAAATTCCGATTCAAAACCAAAATTTATTAAATCCTCTGATTTTACCTTTTTAAGAAAAGCATTATCATCTTTTTGAGAGACAATATTAGCACTAAAGCCCATATGATTTTGAGTGATCCTTTCTTTAATAATTTTTGTAATCTCTGAAAATGCACCACTCATTATAAATAATATATTTTTAGTATTTATAACACGTTTTTGTTTTTTACCTGTTTTACGATAATGATCGATATCTTCCATTATTGAAATTGGATCATGAGCTACCTTAAGTTCGATGTCAGTATCTTCCATTGGCTTTAGAAGCGCTCTTTGTACACCAGCACGGGATATATCGTGTCCAAAGCTATTGTTGCTTGAAGCAATTTTATCAATTTCATCGATATATACTATTCCAAACTGAGCAAGTTCTAAATTATCATCAGCTTCTCTAAGAAGATCTCTAACAAGGTCTTCAACATCTCCACCAACATAACCAGTTTCGCTAAATTTTGTTGCATCGCCCTTAACAAATGGCACACCAATTTTTTTAGCAATTAGTTTAATCATATATGTTTTACCAACACCAGTTGGACCAAGTATAAGAACATTATTTTTAATTCTGCCAACCATATCGTTAAAATCTAAAGATTTTTCTTTCATATAGCTTATACGATTAAAATGAGTACATATTTTAGTGGCAAGAATAGATTTTGCTTTATCTTGTTTAATAATATATTGATCAAGATGTTCTACTAATTCTTCAGGTTTAATTGAAAAATTAATTTTTGTTTCCTGCTTTTTAGGTGGAGGTTTTACCTCTGGTGTTGTTTCATCTGGAAGAAGCACAGATGGAACAATTTTAACCTGTGCACCGAACTTTTTACTCAGAAAATCACTGAGTTCTTTTGCAATATCATTTGAATTTGGCATTTTTTGATTTTTTCCCACGTTATTTACCTCCAATATTTTATTTTATAAAGATTTTATTAAACTCTTTTTTTTAAATGAAAGATAAAAAAAATTATTTTATATCTGAAAAGAACATAATTTTTTTCGGGCAAAAAAAATTAATTATTCTTAAATAAATAATAACTTAATGTATTTCCAATTGATAAATTCCGCCTAAAGGCGGAACTACGAACTATTTAATTCATTTTTAGAATTTTAAGTACGTAGTTCAGCCTTTAGGCGGAATCAGAATTAATAAAACCATTTTATTTTTCATATACATCAAAATTATTTTTAATTAAAATTTGGGAAGACTAAAAAATTAACCATAGGAATATATTATAATTTTTGAGGGTAATTTTTTGTCTGATTAAAAGGAATTTTTTTGTAAAATTTTTCTGATTCTAATGGATTTTGTAGTGGGGCTGTAATTCTAAGACATCATAAATTTTTAGCATGGAGTCCCAAATCTTTAGATTTGGGTGTCAGTTAACTTTTCAATTTGTAATTTTTTGACACCCAAATCTAAAGATTTGGGACTCCAGTCAAGGAATTTATGTCGTCCTAAACATGAATAGACTCACCACAAAATCCATTAGAACGACAATTTTTTTTATGTATTACTATCATTTTTTTTATATAACAACTAAATTAATTCAGTATAACGTATTAGTCAAGCTAAAAAAAGTTGGTCTTTACATTGAAGCAATTCTGATTTTGCTTCTCCAATTACATATAAAGAACCAGTTACGCAAATTAGATCAGATAAAGAAGCATTTTTTAAGGCACAATTTAAAGCATCGCTGACTTCAGGAATAATTTTTACATCAGTTATTATTTTTTTTGCTGCCTCATAAAGCAAGTTAACATCAATTGCTCTATCAATTTTTGGGCATGTTAGAATAAGCCGCTTACCTACAGGTAATAATTCTTTAAAAATTTCTTTATATGGCTTATCATCTAAAACTCCAACAACCAGAGTAATATCTTTATCTGAGTATTTATCTTTTAAAAACTTGCACAGCATTTTTATAGCTTCAATATTATGAGCCCCATCAAGAATTAAAATAGGATTTTGTGATATAATTTCTAATCTTCCAGGCCATTTTACATTTAATAAACCCATTTTTATAATATCTTCTGAAAATATTTTATTCTTATTATCAAGTAAATCACAAGCAGCAAGTGCAAGTCCAGCATTTCGATATTGATGATTACCATTCAGTATGGGCTTTAAATTTTTCCATGTATTATTTATGCCATAATAATTAAAATTTGAATTTTTAAAACACCTGATTTTAATTTTATTACCTAATTTATAAACATTTGTTGAATTATTTTTTGAAATGTTTTCAATAACTTTTAATGCAGATTTTTGACTTGCATCTGTAATTACAGGCACATTTTTTTTTATTATACCTGCTTTTTCAAATGCTATTTTAGAAATTGTATTTCCCAGATATTGCTTATGTTCAAGTGAAATATTTGTAATTATGGATATTTTTGGTTTAATAACATTTGTAGCATCTAATCGCCCTCCCATTCCTGTCTCAATAACAGCCCAATCAACTTTTTGACAGGCAAATTCATAAAAAGCCATAGCTGTAGTGTATTCAAAAAAGGTCAACTCTCTGTCAACATTATTAATATTTTTTACGATATTATGTAAATAAACTACCCTATCATCAGTAATTGTATTATTATTAATACAAATTCTTTCATTAAATTTTATTAAATGAGGAGAGGTATAAAGTCCAGTTTTAAAACCAGCTTGAATTAAGATTGAAGCTATTGTGGATCCAACAGAGCCTTTTCCATTTGTTCCTGCAATATGAATAGATTTAAATTTTTTTTGAGGATCATCAAGTTGGCTTAAAATGCTTTTAATAGTGGAAAGCCCAAGTTTTATCCCAAATCTTCTTAAAGAATACATTTCTTTAAGACAATCAGAATACTTTTGATTCATAATGTATTATTCTTTTTAAAGATTATTATATCATTTAATATAATCTAACTTTGATTTTTTCAATCTTGTGAAGTATTAGTCTGTGTTTATCCGTGTCAGTCCACAGAAAAATCAAAAAAATCAAAGCTGAGCTATAATATGACGTGTTAGTCTGTGTTTGTCAGTGTCAGTCCACAAAAAATTCGAAAAACCAAAGCTGAACTATAATGTGAAGTGTTAGTCTGTGTTTGTCCGTGTTTGTCCGTGTCAGTCCACCAAAAATTCGAAAAACCAAAGCTTAATAATAAAATGTTTTTTTCAGCCCATATAAAATAATAAAAAAAAACCGGCATTAGCCGGTTTTTTAGTGATTTAGAATTTTTATGATAACATTATTCAACGATTTCTTGCAGCTAAACGATGTCTTCTCATTGCCTCTCTCATTTTTCTTCTGCGATATTCGCTTGGCTTTTCATAGCTTTTTTTTAGCTTTAATCTCTTAAAAAGACCATCGTTTTGAATTTTTTTCTTTAAAATTCGAATAGCTTTTTCGACATCATTGTCGATAACCTTAACTTGCAGGTTTTTCAATCTTCTCGCCCCCTTTTTAAGAAAATTTTATTTTCTTTCATTTATTTTAAACTGCTATTTCTATCATAATAATATAAAATAAACAATATATTTTTATTAAGTAAAAAATTATTTTTAGGGGCTTTATTTCTGAGATGTTATGCGCTTGAGATAAATAATATATATGATTATGATTTTCTTTTGCTTATTTTTTTTGTTTCCTTTTGCAAAAAAATATTAAAGGGCTTAACAGCTATTATTTCAAAGCCGCAATAATCTGGCATCATGTTATTGTTCAAATATCTAAGTTTATCTGGATAATTTTTGCAAATATCCATTCGATTTGGATGGTCTTTACATAAACCATTTTGTGTAAGCCATGTACAAGAGAAAGTTAAATATCCATTATTGTCTTTTCCATTAATTGTTAGCCTGTTATATTCTGATTTTTTTTTCTTTAATTCTTGAAATTCTTGAGGTGATTTAATCCACGAACCATTTGATTTTAAATAGAATTTTGTACAGCACCTGCCACATTTAAGGCATTTTCCAGTAACAATAATTTTTTTACCCTGTATTTTTAATAATAAATATCTGAAAAACATTTTTAATGAAATAATCATGATTTTTTTATTATATTAAAGCAGGTTAGCATAGATTTTGAAAGAAATTTAAAGATTACACAGATTTAGTCATAAAGATTTTGGACTACGTTCCCAGATAAAAATTCGTCCTCAACGTACTATAGCATAGATTTTGAAAGAAATTTAAAGATTACACAGATTTAGTCATAAAGATTTTGGACTACGTTCCCAGATAAAAATTCGTCCTCAACGTACTATAGCATAGATTTTGAAAGAAATTTAAAGATTACACAGATTTAGTCATAAAGATTTTGGACTACGTTCCCAGATAAAAATTCGTCGTCAACGTACTATAGTACGCCTGCGGATAATTTTGATCTGGCGCCCTGCCAAAATCTTTATGACTAAATCTGTAGAAAATTTTAATATTAAATTAATTCTACTTTGGCAAATGAAATTTGGTATTATATAATAACCATGTAGTTTTTTTGACTTTTATGTTGACTGAAATGGACAAACACAGACCTATACTTCGTATGATTGGAAAAAAGTTGGATTATAATAATTAATAATAATTATTATAATTCAGATTTTAATTTAATATCAGGAAGTTTTAATTTTTGTCCAATTTTTAAGTTTATGGTCTTAGTTGCAGGTATTAACTTTTTACCAGATATAGTAACAACAAAAGTACCAGCAGGCAGATTTTTAAGTTCAAACATCCCTTTTTTATCAGTCTTTGTTTCAAATTTTCCTTCTTTGCCTTCCATAGAAATTAATGCATCTGGTATTCCCAGATCGTCAAAGCCAGCCATAGATGCTAAAACTTTTCCTGACATTCTTGCTGTTTTTGGTTTATCATCTGTTTTTTTCTTTTCCTTTTTCTTTTCCTTTTTCTTTTTAGTCTGTTTAACTGGTTCAGGAGCAGCTTCTGTTTGTTCTTCATCAAATTTTACTTCCTGCCCTTTAGCACCATCTAATCTAATCACAACCATTTTTCCGCTGCTTGTATCTTCATCTTCATCAAAAAATGAATCCGAAGCAGATTCTTCTTTAATGCATATTCTTGCCATATTCATTTTTAAAACTATACTGGATGAAGGGCCTGTTACTTTAGTCCTTGTATAAGCCGTGCCATTAACATTTACAGTTGAAACACCCTTTGCTGATGCAAAATATGACATGCCTTTAATATCTTTTTTGATTTCTTTAATATCTTTTTTTAGCTCTTCTATTGCTGCCTCACAGCCTGCAACATTTTCAGCAAGCTGTGTCTGTTTTTTATGAAATTTACTTAGACGTTCTTTAACACTTGCAAGATTTTTGAATTCTTGAGTATAATCAGATGCTTTTAATGATGCATCCATATTATTTAATAAATCTTGAATCTTTGAAAGCCTTGAATTATCATCAGCTTTTTGGAGCTTTTGAATTTTCTTTTTTATATCAGATTTTAATCCTTTAGTATGCTTTGAAATCCAGCTTAAGTCCTTGCCTTCTTCTTGAACCCTTTTAAAATCTTCAGTGAATTTTTCAAGCATATTTTCTTGCTTTTCTAACAGCTCTTTTTTCGTTTCCAGTGCTTTTTTAAAATTCTTTAACCTTTTTTTAACCATGCTGTTTACACCAACTGTTAAATCGCATGGAGTTGAAATATCTGTTCCAATTTGCTTTGCATTGATTCCATTTAATGCTGTTATTTGAGAAGTAATAATTTTACCATTTGGTACATTGCATTCTCCATTACATTCAATATTTGATTTTGTAATTTCATTTTGTACAATAATATGACTCATAGATTCAATAGTAGAATTTTTTATAGAGCCTGCAATTATTTTACCTCTTGTTCTTATAGTAGGACCAATTATATTTCCTGGTATCATAATATCAGCTTCATCATCAACACCAGCCATCATTTCTCTAGAAATAAGTCTATCAATAGTTGTTTTCATTTCTTCAAGTTCTTCTTTTCTGCATTTTAACATTGCATGTTCAAGATTATTGATTTTTTTCTGAACCTTACTGCTGATTCCTACCATTAAACTACATTTTGATGAAACCTCTGATCCTATCTCTAAAGCCTTTATACCTTTATAAGCTATTATTTCGGATGATAATATTTTACCTCTTTCAGAAACGCATTTACCTTCAGTTTCTATTCTTGCATCAACAATTTCTTTTTTTGATGTAATTCCTGCTTTTGCTTCAATCTTAGAACCTTTAATAAAATTAGCACTGACTTTTCCCATGCATCTAATTTTTGATCCTATTATACCTCCTGAAACTTCAACATCTCCCGAAGTAACAACTTCAGCATTCATAACTCCTCTTGCTTCAAGCTTCTCTGCTTCTACTTTAAATCCAGGACTGACTTCACCAGAAACCACAACAATTCCCTCAAACATAATATGACCAGTCTTCATGCCGACATCACCTGAAATGTTTAGAATAGGCAAAACAACCACCCTAGTTCCTACTTCAAATTCAGGAATGCCATTGATATTTGCAAATGCATACATTCCATCTGGAGATCTGGCGACTCCTTTACCGCAAACAATTTTTTCATCTTTTGGTTTTTTTACATCAATTGGTTTACCATAAACATTTACGCCGGGTGTTCCTGTTTTTGGCGGTTTTTTTTCAGCCAGTAATGTACCTTTTTTTACTGAAAATACCTCTCCTCTATTTCTAAAATCCATTGATCCATCTTCTTTTTCAGTTCCAGGTTTTACTGGATCAATATCAAAATGATAAATAACTGAAGCATCAACCGATTGAACAGGTACTTTACCCTGTGCTACTTTAAAAGGTTTACGCCATAATTTTTTATTTTTAAGAAAACGTTCAAGGCTATCCTCATCAAAAATACCAAACTCAATTTTTTTCTCTGTAATATATTCTTTTAAATGTCTTACAGTAGCTTTTTGAGGAACATAGTCAACAACATAAATAAAAGCTTCAAGTCCATCAGGAGATACTTTTAATTTTAAATGGTCCTCAATTGAAACATAAGGATCGTACTCTTGCTCTTTTTGTTCATTTTGAGGATTTACATCAGAAACAGAATCATACCCTCTAATATCTTTAACAAGCTCTCTTTCATCAAAACCATCACTTGGACTTTTCGTTGGTGGTTTTTCTACAGTTTTTTGTTCTTCAACTTCATCAGTTGCAGTTTGATTTTCTTTGTTTTCAATACTTTTTTCTGCATCATTTTCATCGGATGTATCTTTTGATAATTCTTCAGAATCAGATTCGCCAATATTTTCTTCTTCTTCGGGTTCTTTTTCAATTTCATTATTAGTAGAATCAGACTCTTTTTTCTCACTGCTAATATCTGATTCTTTTTCTGAATCATTATCTTGCTTTAAGTCATCAGCTTGCTTTGAGTCATCAGCTTGCTTTGAGTCATCAGCTTGCTTTGAGTCATCAACTTGTTGTGAATCATCAGCTTGTTCTGAATAATCTTTTGTTGATAAATCATTGTCATCTGTTTGATTTTCAGAAGATGAATTTTTTGAAATAAGACTTTTATCTTCTTTATTTTCTAAATTGTTTGGCTGATTTTCTAAATCATTTTGAATTTGTTGTGTTTCTTGCTGTTTATTATCAATGTCTTTTTTTGTATCAGATTTTATTGAGGTTTTGGAAATGGTTGGTTGAGATTTTTGTGAACCAATATCTTTTGTGATATTTCTATAAGCATCTCTCTTTTGGACAATTTGTTTTTGCTGCTCAGAAGTAATAAGTCCTTGTTCAACAAGGATATCACCTAAAAATTTAACATTTTTATTATTTTTATACTCATCGCTTTGAATTTTTAAAGCAGAATTGATCTGTTCCTGTGAAACAAGTTTCATTTGAACAGCAATTGAACCAAAGCTTTTATGGGTTTTATTCTTTACATGACGATTTTGTCTTTTTAAAATAGCATTCCTGTATTGTTCTGTCATCAAACCAGTATCAACAAGAATATCACCTATTTCTATAATATAGTTAAATTTTTTAAAAATTAAAGATTGTTTAGCCAGTGCTGTTTTTACATCATCTATTGTCAGCAATTTATTTTTAATTGCAATTTTACCAAATGTACGATCATGGTTCTGAAGTTCCTCCATCTGATCTTTTAAAGAAACTTCCTGGTCATTCTGAATAGTTTTATTTTCAGGAGTTTTTTTAATTCCAGTACTTTGTTCAGAATTCATTGTAGCCTCACTTCCTATTATTTAATAAATTTCAAGTATTAAAGCAGACGAAATTATTTAGTTAATAAAAATTTGAATATAAAATAAAATATAAAACAATATGTAATTTCATTTTCAGAAAGGAATATAATTTGAAAAAAAATTGATTCAATTGTATATAAAAAAGCTATGATTTGTCAAGTTAATTAGTTAATAGTAGTGTGTATTATATAAAAAAAAAAGAGAATAAATTATTAAAATTTTTAAATGATAATATTATCTTTTTGACTAAATCTGTAAAATAATTATTAGCAATGTGTATAAGCATTAATTATTAAAAAAATTTTGCATTTTAGCATGATATTGCTTTATAAGAGAGGATTGATTTATTTGAAATGGTTGATGTTTACTTTTTTGAATCTCAGTACTCATTTTTCTGCGAACCAGTTCTTCACTAAGGGGTTTAAATATTTCTGGCTGTTCGTCAATTAAAGGTGCAATGTGATCTTTTGTTATTTCATAAAGATGCGTGTCAGTAATTGATACAATACTTGCAGTTCTTGGTTCTCCTGTAAGCAATGCCATTTCTCCAAAAAAACTACCAGCACCAAGTCTGGCAACCTCTATATATTTATTTTTTTCAAGAAGAACTTTCACTCCAATAACACCTTCTTCAATTACAAACAATGAATTTCCTTTATCACCTTGTTTAACAATAGTTTCTCCTGTTTTAAAATTTTTGCTTTTCATTTGCTGACCAAGTGCTGATATTGCATATTCTGAAAAAGGTCTGAATATATCAACTTCTTCTAAAATTGAAGAAGGATCTTGTTGTACTTCAGTAAAATCATCATTTTTAACTATTTGAGTAACTTTATAATCATAGTCAATATTTGATCGTTTCAACAACATCCATATTCGAGTCCAAATATCTTCTTGAAATTTAAACTTTTCTGAATAGTCATTAATATAAAAAGAAACAATATATCTTGCAAAGTTATCAAATAAACCTTCAAAAACTATTTGGGGTTCTGGATTTTTAAGAACTCCATCAAAAGGTAAAACAGCATCCAGTAATATCTTTTTTACTCTTTCAGGTTTATTTTCATAATTTACATTTACTGAAAGGCAGATACAATATTTTCCATCTTTATTATATCTGTTAATATTTGAATTAATAAGTTTTGAATTAGGAATAATAACTTCTGAACCGCATCTTGTTTTGATATGTGTAGTCTTATAATTAATACATAAAACCTTCCCCTCAATTTCTTGTATTTGAATCCAGTCATCATCATGAATTAATCCATCGATTTTTATCCAAATTCCTGCAATAATGTTTTCAAATGTGGGTTTAATATATATTCCAAGTCCAATTATTAATACTAAAATAATAATAAAATCAGGATAATATTGTTTAATAAAAGCCCATAAAATTGTAAAAACTAATAAAGTTATAATTGAAGCTATAGTCAAATAATGAACAATATTATTTTCTGATTTATAAATATTGTTTGAATCATCAATATCTATTCCCTCAGAATTTATTAAGTATTTTGATTTATCATTTATTTTTTTTTGAGTTTTAGATTTATTATTTGAATTATTATCAGATTCAGATTTATTATTTGAATTATTATCTATTTCAGACTTATTAGAATTGTTATCTGATTCATATTCATTATTTAAGTAATTATCTGATTCATATTCATTATTTAAGTAATTATCTGATTCATATTCATTATCTAAATTATTATCTGATTCAGATTTATTATTTGAATTTTGATCTATGCTCATTTCAGATAAATTATTATTAAAATTTTGATGGTTAATATTTTGATTATTTATATTAATATCTAAATCTGGTTCAATTTTTTTCATATCTTTACCAGGGTCTTTTTTTTGTTTTGATTTTATGATCATTTTATGATTGCACGCAGGGCATGTTATTTTAGAGGCTTTTTTTAGATCTTTTTTATCAATTAAAACATCTGTATTACATTTTTTACATTTAATTTTCATATACTACTCCGGTTTTAGGAATAATTTTGCAAAAAATTAAAAAATTATGCTTCAGTAAAATCAGTAGGCACTGATTTTAAAAATGGTTTAAACCGACTTTTGTCATTACATTTTGCATAAGCTTCATCTGGATGAATCCATCCTTTTTTAAAAAGATCCATAATAGCATCATCTAAAAGCTGCATACCATATTTTTTTCCTGTTTGAATCATTGAATTTATTTGAAATGTTTTTGCTTCTCTAATCAAATTTCTTACTGCTGGAGTTGCGACAAGTATTTCAAGGGCAGCGCATCGACCTTTTGTATCTACTCGTTTGAATAAAACCTGTGCAATAATTGCTCGAAGTCCATCAGAAAGAGTTGATCTGATTTGAGCTTGTTGATTATGAGGAAAGACCTCAATTACCCTGTCAACTGTTTTTGCTGCACTTGTTGTATGTAAAGTACCAAATACTAAATGGCCGGTAGATGCTGCTTCGATAGCAAGAGATATTGTTTCGAGGTCTCGCATTTCACCGACAAGAATAATATCTGGATCTTCACGTAAGGCTCCTCTTAAGGCTGAATTAAAAGATTGAGTATGAAGTCCTACTTCTCTATGATTAACAATACAATTTTTACTTTTATGTACAAATTCTATGGGATCTTCAACAGTAATTATGTGATCTTTTCGTGTTTTATTTGCCTCGTCAATAATTGCTGCCAGTGTTGTTGATTTACCACTTCCAGTTGGTCCAGTAACTAATACAAGACCTCTTGGTAAAGAAGCGAGTTTTGAAACCACAGTAGGAAGACCTAAATCCTGAGCTGTCAAAATCTTACTTGGAATTTGTCTGAAAACTGCGCCAACTCCAAATTTTTGTTGAAAAAAGTTAGCTCTATATCTTGCAAGGCCAGGAATTTCATAACCAAAATCAACATCACCGCTTTCTTCAAATATTTTAACTTTATCTTCAGGAGCTATTTCATAGAGCATTGCTTTTAAAGAATCATTGTCTAAAACTTTATATTTGATTCTCTCCATTTCACCTCTGATTCGAAGAGCAGGTTGCTGCCCAGAAACAAGATGTAAATCAGATGCTCCTTGTTCGTGCATTAGTTTGAAAAAAGCGTCAATTTTTGCCATAAGTGCTCCCTATTCATTTAGTATAAAAATTGAACTTGTTAATAATCCCTAATTTATTTTAAGACTTGGATTTAATAATTTTTGATTTATTGGAATAAAAAACAATTAATACGTATAGATAAACTTTGTTGTTTTCAATTTGATAAAAGACTAAATAATCATTAAAATAAAAAATATTCAATATTAACTTGATATAACTTAACTTTATTACATGCCCCAATAGAAAAAAATTATTTAGCCTAAGGTGCCTGTATTAATTTTAATTTAATAGGATGATGCAATTTATATACCATTTAGCTTAAAAATTGATTTTTTAAAATCGATTTGAATTTTCGAATTTTCGAATTTCGTATGGACTGACACGGACAAATACGGACTTACACTTCACGTGATTGGAAAAAAATAAGGATAGACTTATACTTCACGTGATTGGAAAAAAATAAGGATAGACTGACACGGACAAATA
>Ga0272440_1001959_pt1 | contig 16379 bp, 10 predicted proteins | sample SSMMMBAug17_FD_192440 | JGI IMG/M metagenome (GOLD analysis project Ga0272440, IMG submission 192440) | Marine sediment archaeal communities from Little Sippewissett salt marsh, Falmouth, MA, United States - SSM-MMB-Aug17 | ecosystem: Environmental > Aquatic > Marine > Wetlands > Sediment ... | reverse complement strand
CGGTTTTCAATGGGAATGCTATGAACTTCATAGTTTTTTTCTCAAACGGTTTCCATTTTTTATATTCATTGAGAACCATTACATTCGTATAAGGATTACTATCTTTTTTTAATTTATCACCTTCATAAAAAATGCCATCGTTTTGATCTTTATTGTCAATATATATATAAGACGAAAACGATGCCATAATAAAACCATACATAATATTAGAATTATAAGGATTTTGGGCTTGTATCTCAATTTCGAATCTTTCCCCCCAACAAATTTCTTTTTTAGGTAATTTAATGATGAGGTCACGAATTTCTGTCTTATTTGGTTGTTTTGGTTGATAAGTCGTTAGCTCAGATCTTTGTGTGCTATTTGGCTGAAAACAGTTACTGATGGGTAATAACAGAAAAGCCAATACAATGATTCTAATTACTAGCATATAAACCATCCTTTCATAATTCTTTATTAAACATGCCATTCAAAATGCATTGTTTCATAAGTTTTTTGAAATCCAAATTGAGAATAAAAGGTGTCAAAAATGTCCATGTTTGTCCATAAACCAAGCCTGCGGTTGCCTTTTTTTTTCAAATATTGGATTGATTTGAACAATAGACTTGCCCCAATACCATGCTTTCTCATGTTTTTTTGAACACCGATTGGACCAAAAAAAGCCATATCACTTTTCGTATTTGACTGGACAATACAAAATCCACATATCGTGTTATTATGTTCTGCAACAAATACATCTTCCGGGTTATATGGTGATGAAAGTCCATAACCATTGAAAAATTCATATTCACCACTAACCTTGTTCAAGACTTCATGCAACCAGCCTGCACCAAATTTTTGTACGAAATGAGACAGTGAGTGAATATCCTTATATTTAAATTGTCTCAACACAATAGATTTTTTTAAATTCGTTTTAAAGTCAATTGGTTGAAATTCTTTAAACAAATCAAGTTCAAGAAAAATCTCACCTTTTTTTTGTGTACCACCTGTTTTTTGACAAAACAATATGGCTTTATCCCAATGTGAAAAAATGCCAGGCCATATACCACACCATTGGAGTGAGGTCTTAATTGATTGTATATTGTTTTTTTGTGCAACGGCCACCAGTTCATCAAAAAGTTTTTGTCCCAGCCCTTTATTTCGAAAAGCATCATCAATTATAAACATATTTAAATATAAACGATCTGATTCTTCCTGAAAAGGGGTTCCTCTTAAATTAGCTATTGCAGCACCGCATAATTTATCAGATTGTGTTAACAATGCACATGAACAGTCTGTTTTATATATCTTACTATTGAATAATCTGTTCTTTATATAATCAGATTGAATAACATTACCATATGGCATTTCAGAATCGATAAAAGTGTTATTGTATAATCGACTGAAGCCATAAGCATGTGCCCTATTAAATATGATAGATTGTATATTCATTTTTATTTTTTTTTAATTTTATCGCCATTAAATTCAAATTATTTTATAACAAATTGTACAGTTAAATTCAAGATATTAATAATTAATAAAATAAAATGTTACTTATCATATTATTATTAAAAAACTCAACTTACAAATTTATATAGAAACGTAGGCTGTAACAAGTAACCGTTTAACCCTGGTTCAAAAAATGATGAGCAAATTCTATTCGCCGGTTATTTGGTTACACTCGAAAGGTATTTATTATAGGATTACTGTCTATCCGAATAATAGAAATATTTCAAATACAACATTTGAAAAAAAAGGAAAAAATTGTATATATTTCCATCAGGTTGGCGCTCGTTTCAAAAAGTTAAATATTACAATATTGACGATTGAAACCATGAAGTATGGATAAGGAAAAACTTTCGAGAAAATTAAAATAAAAATGTGCAATTTATTTTCGTTACGAGCAGCCAAGGATGTATCCCATTTAGCAATCTCGTGGGTAAGCTAAAAGATATTGGTGGGGTTTCAGATATTAATTACGATGAATACTTAACCGGCAGGTTTTTGGGCTACAGTAGTTTTACCAAAAAAGCTTCCCCATAAAGAATTCTCATTTGATAATCTCGCAGCAATTCCGCGTCATGTTATTAATTATTAAGGAATGCTCGAATAATATGTTCTCCATTTATAATAGCTTGCTATTGTGCAAAGTGCGCTTCTAAAAATATACTATTTGGAACAAAGTATACTCTGCTTTTTTTAGAGCTTCCAATAATCGTTTTAAGTTGTGAGTATATACTTGTAAAATATTTCTTGCCTTTTTCGGTTTTACAGTATTCAAATAATTTGTAGAAATTATCATTTTTTGTTAGTGGGCACAATGGTAATTCAAAATCAACAAAATATTCTTGAAAGTATTCTTGAACATTGTTTACATTTGCAGGGATTTTTAACTGAGCTTTCACTTCTATTTCGTTTTTTTTATTTATCGATTTTAGAGCTTCGAAAAAATTAAGCATCGCCTTTGTGTAGCCTATCGCTAATAAGTTTCCGAACTGGAAATAAGGCTCCTGTGCTTGAACGATAATGTCCTTTTTTTTGATAGAAATAGGATTGATATTCGTGTTCGTCATTTTTGCTATTTGTTTTAAACACCTGCGCATTTTTCCATTTAGTCGATCTGGATAGTAGTCTAAAATGATATGTATATTACTTTTAGATTCATAAACACGTCCCCCTAATTCACCAGCTAGACCAAGTAAATAATTTGTTGATGTTGTCACTGTCTTGGTTGTCAGAATATCAATATTGCTTTTATTCAAAAGAAATTCATCTTCAAGCAAATACTTGAATGAATCGATTTCATCAGCAATAACATCCCAACAATCTTTAATAAAAATAACATAATGAAATGGTAGTTTATTATAATTATTGAAAAACTGGTTCATATTTTTAAAAACTGATTTTTTGTCTAAAAACTTATTTGTAGCTATGTTTCGTTTCGCATATTTTGAAAGCTCACTAAATGAATGAACAATTGTCTCTTTGTCTATCATTCCATCTGAATTGATATTAAACCAATAAATCTCTCTTTCGATATAGTTGTCCTGATACTTTTTTCCAAAGTTTCCATCCCAAAGTTCTAATTGTACAAGACTTAATGCGTGCTTACTCGCTAAAATTGCATACTTATATTTTAAAATGCGTTTATGTGCTTCTTCTATATTCTCAACAGTAAGTTTTTTCGGAAAAGTAAGCTCTATGAATTCGTTATTTTTTTTTACAGCATCAATAAATGCATTTTCTGGTAACTTGATATTTGCTTTAAATAGAGGTTTATAAAACTCACCGCCTAAAAGATCATTGTGAATATGTTCATACAGCATGAAATATTTTTTTGATAATAAATCATTTTTTTGTATGATCTTTGCGACAAATGCACTTTTATAGAATGCAATTTCTTTGTAATATGGCGTTAATTTTCCATGGGAATTATAATATTCATAAAAAATCTTTTTTTTTCTTAATAAAACAGGTGAATAGTTATTGGGCGGCAATATTGCCCAATGTGGCTGATCATAAATCGTAAAAAACTTTTTTTCAGGTTTTCTTTTTGTTTTCGGTTCAATTTCAACAAATTCAGTTCTTCCTTCAACTGGTCGCTTATATCTATTTTTTGATGAAGGATTACCTCTAACCCAAACAAACTTATCCGTATTATAACCATATTGATCATGTATTTTAATTAGATATAAGTGAAATTTAGAAGATTTATCGTAATCATAATAATATATCTTTTTAGGGAGATAATCTTTTGAAGTTGAAAAAATAAATGTTTTTTTTGAATAATCTTGTTTTGAAATAGTATAACTAAACTTATAAGCGTCGCTAACGTATAATAAGCAACCTTTCGGTTTGTCTACAATGTCAGTAGAATATAATATAGGTAAGCAACCGAATAATTGAAAAAAATAGAAGTAAAACAAAATAATCTTTTTCATTTTATTTAAACCCTTCAACTGGATTAATTCTACCTGCACGATAAGCAGGATAGACTGATGCTAATAAAGCAAGAAGAATTCCTGAACAAGCAATTTGAATATAAAATTGCCAGGGATCAGCAAAAATATTACAAAATTGAGTTCCTGGATAATTGTTTTCAATGTAAACTGTTATCATTGAAATAACAAGAGAACCTGCAATAAATCCAGAAACTGTTCCAATAAATGCGGCAAGAACTGAACTTAAAATATACATCAAGCTCACATCACCATCGCGCATTCCTATGAGCTTAAATAGAATTATTTCGTTTTTCCGCATTTTTACACTGGTGAGAATATTTCCAAATATGATGAGCACGCCAATGATTGCTACAATGAAAACAATTCCATTTAAAAACCATCCCGCTAGTTTTTTTGTGTCCAATACCCATTTGTAATCAAATATTTTTGCTTCTGGACTATAGCCCAATGAACTCAATTTTTTTACAACAGTTATCACATTTTGTATGTCATTTACATATATGTGAGCTTTTTCTTCATAAGAAAATTGTGAAAGTTGATGCAGTTGTCTTGGAATAACAGTCCATTCTTTTTTATTCAAATCATATGGAATTTTAAATTTATTTTCCAAACGCCATTTTTCCATTAATAATTGAGTGGTGATTGGTAGATAAAAATTTCTTCCTGCTTCAGCTCTCGCAACTATTCCAACTACAGTAAGCTGAAGCTTAAATATATCGAACTTTATTTTATCAGGAGCTGTGTTCATCGTAGTGCCAGAGCTGGGTCTTGCTATACTTAAATCAATGAACTTTCCGATAATATTATTGCGAATTTTATCAGAAATAATGTCTTCTTTGATTTTAAATAAGCGTCTGATATGCCTTTCTGATATTATAATCTCTAAAGCCGCACTACTTGAAAATTTTTTTCCTGCTGTAAAGATCAGCTGGTCCAATTCTGGATCATTTTGTTTTAAACCATAGGTTGTTTCTTTTCTAACTCGCCCTCGCCAATCATTAATTCTGTATATCCCTTCTCTTCGCTTAACAAAGTGAATAACATTCTCAATGCTTGAGAGAATGTCCTGATCTGGGAAACGATCATTCTCAAAGGAATTCTTGGGACGAATGCTTATACGAGTTAAGCGAGATCCTTTACGAATAACTTCGTCTAATAATAAATCTGTTCCTGATCGCAAAGATTCTAACACAGTATATTGAAAGCTGGCAACTAATAGGGCACCAACTATCAATACTGTAAAAAGAATATTTCTTACTAAATCATTCCTAACTAATCGAAAATGTAAAAATAAGTTGGATCTGGGTTTTAAACCAGACCATATTTTCTTTTTTGATAAAACAGGATCTGGAAGATTCTTTTGATCAAAATATGTGTGTTTATTACTTATTTTCTTTTCTATTTCTTCAGTGTTGGGCGCTTTTATTACGTTTAGTTTTCCATCTTGAAGTTCATAAACAACAGGTGCATCGAGAAAAACTTCATCATGTGAAACAACGATAATTGTTTTTCCTGAATATGAAAGTTCTTTAAATAATTCAAATATCTCTTTTTTTCTTTTTTTATCTAAATTAGCTGTTGGCTCATCTGCCAGAATAAAAATTGGGTCATGTGCAAGAGAACGAAGTATAGAGGCGCGCTGTTCTTCTCCGCCACTCAATGTGGTAGGGTAGCGTTTCAGGAGTTGCTTGCAATTTTCAGTTTTTGAGGTTTCATTAACATTTGATGTGAACATTTTTTCTACAAATTCTTTATATAGGCTTATTCTTGCTTTATCTTTTACATTGTGAACACGCATGGGTAAGAAAATATTGTCTTTTACATTGAGATATTTAAATAACCGTGCTTCTTGAAATATGAAACCAATCTTTTTTGCACGGACTTCTTCTTGAATGCTCCAGGAAACTATTTTTTCATCTGATTTTATTGTCAAGTCAGATAATGAATATTTGCCTTGATATTTATTGTCAATTAAACCTAAAATACTGAGCAATGTTGTTTTTCCGGAACCGCTTTCGCCCCTAATGACAACAAATTCACCTGAATAAACTGTTAAGTTGATATCATCTAAAATTAAAACCTTCTGTTCATTATCATTTTTCTCTTCAGTATTGGTATAATATTTTGTTATATTCTCAACGTTGATTACTGGTTCGCTTTTTTGTTTCATCATATCCTCATATAGCTAAAGCAAAGATGAAGAAATATATATATTCAATTCCTTAAAATTAAATATTAAATATGCTAATATTTAAATTAATTAAGGTAAATAAGACATTTCCATCCATGCCTGACCATTTTTGTTAAACTCAGAAGTACTTGCTTCAAGGAAATTGGCAATTTTCCCCCCAGCTTCTTTTAAGCGTTTGCCGGTTGCCAATCTTTCCTTTGGAGTCATTGCAAACAAAAGATCTACATCAAAAGCAAGTAAGTTTGTATTAAAATGAATACCAAGCTTTTTTTCAATTATTTCTTGAATTTCTGAATTTTTTTCCAGTTTTTCACCAAGAATTGCTTGTAAATTTTCTAAAACTGCTTTTGTGAGAATTTCACCACTTGTACCAACTTCTCCCAAATAATTAAAAATTCTGATTAACTTTTCTAACATTTCTTTTTCAACAAGTATTTGGACCTGATATAAATCTTCTTTTTCAAACATCCAACCTTCTCTAACCATGAAACCACCTTCTTGAATATTATATTTTATTGCAGCAGCTCTTAAGCGGTTAAGCACCTCTGAATTTACAGCGCGTAAAGGTAGCACAGAATAGCCGCGATCTGTAGGTATCGTAGCACTTCCAATACTTTCAGCTTCATTTTCTGTTTCTCTAACAACAGTTTCCATAAGGTTCTTAATTTTTGATGAAAAGTTTCTCCTTGATTGATGATCCTCTTCTGAACCAAATGGATAAAATTCTCCTCCGGTAGCGTTTGCAAAAGCTGATAATGTTTTTACCAACAAACCACCATCATTTTTCCCTGCTTGCAAAGAAAATACAGTGATATAGTTCGAGTCTAGCAGTGAGATAACTTCATCGAGGTTTTGTCCTTTTCCAATGCTTTCAGTTAATCCAACTGTTTGAGGTTTGGCATCATCGTTGAGAACAGCAATAATAACTCTTTTTTCTCCGCTATGTTGTGAGTCAGTACCTTCCCAGTTAAAATCAGTAGCAGCAAGTACCATGGCATCAAGAATAGGTTCTGGGCCATCGCCACCACCATTCATTTTTCCGGAAGCCGCTTCCTCTCTCAAATCCATAAATGCTTTCTCCATCTGTTTTGGAATAATAACATTCACTGGCTTGGGATCTTCAATATCTTTAAAAAAAATAAACCCCATGTTCAGTTTATCTGGGGGTAAATTTACTGATTTTATTAATGTTTCAATGGTGTCCGCCATTAATTTACCATAGGGTCCCATTGAACCTGTTGAATCAAAAACAACACAGAAGGTAATTCCTTTTAAAACTTCTTTTACTTTTTCAGGAGTTGCTTTTACTTCTATTTTCGTTTCAGGTATATATGCCGGAATGTAAACTTTATATATTTTTTTATTTGAGCCCATTATTGTTGGAATGGAATCACTGTCAACAACAGGATATGGGAGCATTTTTTTAGGTAACGCTCTTGAGACGCGACGTTCCTCAATATATGAAGGACGAAATCTTTTTTCATCACCACTTTTAGCAAATTTACTGATAACACTGATATCTTTCCACACTTTCACATCGGTTCTTTCACCCATCATTGAAATAGTTGGTCGAAAATGAAGACCTTCACGAGTATTCCAGTCAATTACATTCTTTTTAGCGATAAAACCGGTACTACCACCTTTTTGTTTATCAGTTATGATATAATAGTCGCCATCATCAGATACAACAAAGTAAGGAACAAGTAATCCGATTTTAAATATATTCTCTCCACCATCTTTGTTTGAAGTGGCAAACAGCTTATCTGAACAACCGATAACCTTTTTAAAAACTTTCGTTCCGGGAACATAAACAAGTCCAAAACTATTCCCTAAAAAGCTTATGAAGATAAAAAAGGTTGATGCTAATATTTTATATGATCGAATCATCAAAAACCTCCTTTGGTTAAGTTATCAAGCATTACAATTTATTCTCTTTTGGAAGATCAAAAAGAGATATGGGAACCCATAGTTGTCCATGATCAAATAATCTTTTTTTCTTTTCATCAATATACTCATGAATTCTTCTGTTTGCGATTCGGATACGCTTTGTAAATAACTCTCTTTTACTACCCAGTTGCAAAACAAAATCAACATTAAATGGAAACAGATTATTGTTAAAAATTATTCCAAACTTTTTATCCAAAATTCTTTGGAGGTCCGATTCTGATGTCAGCTTGATTTTTCTTGGATTGTTCGTATTTAAAGTGTCTGTTAGTTTTTGGCAAAGATTATTACGATTGAGCATAGTATCACTTAAAGCCATAAGTATTCCACATATTTTTTCAAGACCTTCTTTTTGCATTAAAATTTGCCTATTATACAAATCTTTCTGGTTAATAACCCACCCTTCACAAATAACAATATTAAAAGGATGTAGTCCTTTTCTTTTAATTTTATTAGTAATTAAGTCTATATAAAATAAATTTTTACAATTGAGTGGAATGATATGCTCATATTTATCATTTACACGATTGTCCTCAAGATAAGAGAAACTTTCTCGTTTAGAATCAGACCATTCTGAAGATTTAATTAAAACAGGAAATAAAATTTTATAAATACATTTTTTTTCTCCATTGTGTGTCGTAATGCTATCTATATCCAATACAGGAAGCTTATGAAATTTTGACTGATTAGAAATGCTATTAAAATGAGTTTTATTGAGTTTCGCTGTAAAATCTGCTTTCTGAATTTTCATTGGAAATAGGAGACTCTTTTTAACAGCTTTTTTTTGAAGCCACACTTTGATTGTGGCGCCATCATTGATGGAGAATATATCTAGTGCCAATCCAGCAGATGTATTCCATTCATAAACATACTTCTTGCGCACAAAACCTATTGTACCTTTATATAAACGAATATTATCTGTAATCTCATAAACGTTATCATCTTCAGATAGGACATAATATGGTTGCAAAGGTTTTAATTTAAAAGCTTTATAGTCAGAGAACCTTTCATATCTTGCATAAACAGTATCTGTTTTAGCAATTACTTTTTTTATAACCATGCTTTCTCCAATATATAAAGGGTCAACAGTTTTTTCAGAGAAAAAATTACTATGCTTTGGAAATAAAAAATGATAAGTGTTCATTTTTGGAATAGGCAACAAAGCCTCAGAGTCATTAAACATGGACAATGCATTTTTTATTTTTAATAGATATTGCTCAGTCACCTTTTCTCTTTCATTTAATATTTGCAACCAATTATGCACTTCAAAAATTGAATTATTACTAATGAATTCAATTTTTGATATGTTCTCTTGTAATTTTTGGATCTCAATGTTAAGATTATCGAAGTTACTCATATTTTTTCTTTTATTTTTGCGTAAGCGATATCGATTCTCTTTTGTTTTTTCATTCAACAATTTTATTGCATCTTGTAATTTTTGGTTTTTTCTTTCTAAGTGATCATTCACCGATGCCAGGCTTTGATATTTCTTTTTTAATGCGCTGATTTGAGATTCAACCTCTTCTACCCTTGAAATTGAAGCACATGAACCCAAAACCAATATACACATGAATAAAAGTATTTTTTTTATCATCCCATCTTCCATTTTCTATAGATATTTTGATATAAAAACGATCATATATAAAATTTATTCAATTATTTTATAAGTTTTTTTTTAGTTTCTCTGATTTTATTTGATGATAGCAAAGAAGGCAAATATATTATTGGAAAAAAAAGTAAAAAATAAAATGTACTATACACTTCTATGAGAAGAATAAATAAAAAAAGGAGTTAATATGAAAATTTTCAATTTTGCCTCAAATATTTTCAAACAAAACAATATCAATATTTCAATAGACTTAGACAATGAAGCAGTCCACAAAAAACCAGTATCCATCTGTTTTAAATAAAGGCAACATACATATGAAACAGCAAAAAAGAATCATTGAAACACAAGATATAAGCGGTTGCCAATGTGTCAAATAAAATAATCCACAATAGATCGATGCAATGATAAGTTGAAAGTATATGCCAGAAATATCAACTATCATTCGCTCATGCTTTTTCAACAAGGATAAACCATTTGTGCGACAATAAAAGTTTGGAATCATATAATGAACTGTCAAACCAATTTCACCTGAATAAATGTTGAATCTCTGGCAAGCACTTGCATGACCTATTTCATGAAAAACAGCAGATAAAAAAAATAACATACCAGTCCAAAGCATTTGAGTATTTGCAATAGATGGGTGATGATTCAAAAATAAAAAATGTATTTGCGTTACAACGATAAACCCTATTAAAACCAGGCTGAGAGGTAAATAAAAACAGACAGATAAAAAGTCTCCTATCAAAAAAACGAGTTTTTCAGAAACAATGGGTACACAGAACCATAACTGTTTTTTTTGATCTTTTGTCTTTGCAATACGACTTTTAATATGATGAACAATATGTTCATACATTTTTTCCACATGTTGTTCATCAACTGGTTCATTTGTTCTATTACATATAAGTTGAGATATATATGAAATCGACGCCTTGTTATGCCAGTTTATAAGTATTTCATATGTCAGCTCTGGTATTATAAAATACAACTGCTCTTGATCAACTCTCATGAAATATTTATCTTTTTGACGAATAATTGTCATGGGTTGATTTATTTCCGATAACTGAATATGAGTGATGGTTTTCATCTATTTCTACCTTTCTTTACAACAACCCATCCGCATAAAATAAGACGTGTCAGTTCGTTGATAACAACGTTCATTCCATAATGATGAATCACTGTTGCGAATGATTTGTGATGATACGCATCGTAAATCAAATGACAAGCCATTTGATTGGCCTGAAGAACCAATCGAGTCTTGCTGTCAAAGATGATGTGGTCATCTGAAGAACTTAATATCCCAACATTTAATGGACTGGCAGCAATAGTCATTTGTTCATAGTCTTGGTGTTGGCACAGATGATACAATTCTGATTGTTTTTTGAGAATAAGATCTTGAGTAACAACAGGTACATGGGAACTGGATAACCACAATCGATATGGATAAAACCATCCTTCCCACTGTTCTGAATGATCATGAAATACTGTTTCAAAAAACGCGTATAGTTGTTTGATACAATTTGCACGTTCCATTTCTGAACGATCCTTGACATAAAAATGTGGAGAAAACCGGATACATTTATTGTCTTGATGATTATAAAATGAAATCGCTCCCACGACAGGAACATTTGCCATGCTGGCAATATAAGCAACGCCTGTTTTTACACTTGCTGGTTTACTAAGAAAATTGATTTTAAGCCTGTTCTTGTCATTTGGATCCATTTTCCCCACACCTGCATTGCCATCCATAAATATGACCGATATCCCACCATTTCTTACATGCTTAATCACTTTTCTTAAACTCATCACATTTTCAGCCACAAGAATGTCAATTTGAGATTGATGATCCGCCGCAAGCTTTTGGTAAAAATCTCCTTGTTGGTCAAAAATTTGCTTACTGACGACAATCTGAATATTGCCAATCTTCTGTGTCAGTAAAGCAGATACAATATTAGCATAATTCCCCATATGCATCGTCGCAATTAATCCGCCTTTCGTTTGCAACATATTCAAGGATTCTTTATTGAAGAAATATGTGGGGTTTCCCTTCGTTAAGGAATGATGGTCTTTTTTTATCAAATGATTGTAATTAAACCACTGTTTTACTTTGTTCTGAATTTCCTTCTCAGAATATTGTTCTGAATATACAGACGCAAAACAAGCGGTAAGATAATAATATTGATCTTTTTTGTGAACATATGTTTTCATTCGTCAATCCTTTCTATTGAATTAATCATTTATTAATGAATCATAAAAAAGCATTTAACGCCTGGCATTTTGTTTGCTTTTACTTATAAGACACAATAGAAAGAATTGTTTTCCAAAAAAATGAAAAAATTTGAAAAAAGATATTAGTAGTGAGGAGAATAGGGGGAATCGGTAAAAAAATAAAATCTTATTTTCTAATCTATTGATTGATTAACTTTTAACAGTTGTGTTCGTATCTTCATCCAATCCAACATCCACTTTATTCTTTTGATATTCAAATCGCTTATATTTCCTATAAGCAATATCCAGTTTCGATTTTTGATTTAACAACTCAGATTTCATCTCTTCGTGAAGAGGAGTGTCATAGTTATAGTACAGTGCAAAATTAGCGGAATCTTTTACTAAATCGTCTTTCGGCTTTTTTTTAGGTAATTTTTTTATACTCAGATATTTATCAAGGGTTTTGCAAACTGCGCCATCATCTGTGGGTGTTACAGTCCAAATACCACTTTCTTCTGCAAAATCAATTTTTTCTTTTTTTGTAAGAAATCTCCAGTAGCGGAGGGAAGTTGATGTTAGTTCAACCAACATTTCAAAATATCTAATTTTTGCATAACTCGATTTATACACTTGAAAGACTTTTTTTAGTCTATTATTCGCTTCTTCAAGTTTTACCTGCTGTTGTCGATTCTCTTGTATCAATCGAATCTTTTCAATGGCCTTCATAATAGCAATATCAATTTCATCTGTGCCACATTCCGCCTTGATTAAAAAGTTAATTGCACCTAACTGCATTGCTTTTACTGCATTTTTTACATTGCCAAAAGCCGTCATAACAATACATTGAATATCTGGATTTATTTCTAGCGCTTTTTTCATCAGTACAAATCCATCATCACCCGGCATTTTTATGTCGGTCAAGAGGATATCAAATTTTCCATTTGAAAGTATTTCCAATGCTTCATTGCTCGAGTTTGCTGTGTAAACCGAATAGTTATTGACTCCCTTCTCATTAAGGGCGTCCTCTACACCCTCTAAAATCCCTTGTTCATCATCAACAAACAAAACATTAATTCTTGATGCCATCATTTCTCCTTTACTGGTATGGAAACTTGAAAGCTTGTCCCTTCATTGATTTTACTTTCAATGTTTAAGGTCATGTCAAACTCTCGCATGATGCCAAATACGATAGATAGGCCAAGCCCCATTCCCTCACCGGTTTCTTTTGTTGTAAAAAAAGGCTCTAAACATCGACTGCGAATGTTTTCATCCATTCCTATACCATTATCTTTTACCTCAAATAAAACTTTTTGATCAATGGTATGAAGCAGTCTTATTTCTATCTGTTTTTGATATTCAGAACCTGAACTCTTTTCTTTATGATCTACTGCATAGCGTGCATTGGTCAATAAATTAACCACTATTTGCTCAAATTTTTGTGGGTTCAATCTAACTTGTGGTAAATCTGGTGAAATGTTTTCCAAAAGCCTGATATCATGAACCCGAAACTGTTCTCTAAAAAAAGATAGGGCAGCATCCAATGGTTCAGTAAGCGTCAGAAGCTCAAAAGTTTCTGCGTTTGGGCTGGTAAAAGAACGCATATTCCTGATAATTGTTGCCGCACGCTTAATTTGGTCAATAATGTCAGCTACATTTTTGTTTTTTTCTGAATCAGGAAGTTTTTTTGCAAAAAAATATTTTAAAGAATCCGCTTTAAAACGCATGATTGCAAGGGGTTGATTTAACTCATGTGCTATCCCGCTCGCCATTTCTCCCATTGCAATGACACGCGCAGAGTGAATTAGTTTTGCCTGTTGAATTTGAAGTGATTTTTCTTTTTTTTGAATATTTTTTATCATGCATTTGAATAGTCCCCATGATGCAAATAAAACGATAAAGATAAAGGCAAAGAGAATTGAAAAATGCCATAACATTTTGTTTTTTAATTCTTGAAATGATAATTCACTCCGATAAAAATATGCAATCGCAAGTAAATTTGTACCATTTTCATTATAAATGTCAACTTTGCTTTTTAATCCCTTAACATTTTTTATGTTTTCACCTAAGTATACATGATTATATTTACTCGCTAACTCATCAGAATCTACTTGAAATTCAATGGCATTGTATATATAATTTCCATTTCGTTCCTTAAGCATCAGGTAAGTCTTAATAATTGACTTTAACTGCTCCCTTGTACCATTTTTTAAGTCCTGATTAAAAGCTTGAATCAATTCTACTTGCTTAGCAAGCGCCAAATTGTTGGCATCCATTTGAGCCTGCTTTTTGAGATATGGAATCATTATCGAAAACCAGAACAGCAACAGAATAACAAACATCAACACCAGCAACCCCAAAAAAATAAAATTTAAATATTTTTGAATACGTTCAATCATATGACTCTGCAATTTCTAAAAAAATCGGTTTTAACTGAATCCCCGATTGTTTCATGGTTTTTGAATTAATAAATGGTAAAGGACGATCATAAATAACCATACCCCCAGATACACCTGCCTGAACATCTTTTTCAAATGGAGAAAAAATAATCACATGATTGTTTTTTCCAAATTGAATGATACGTTCAATGTTGTTATATAATTTTTCACATAAGAAAATCCCTGCAATTTTTTGATTCTCATAATTTTTTAAAGAAAGATCATCTGTAATTTCAATTTCGATTTTAAAATTACCAACAGTTTTTTTTTGAGATAATTTTTTTTTAATATCTGATGCAAATTTTTTCTGATATTTATACAATAATACAATACGTATAGTTCCTTTCTCATCTGTTTTTTCATGAAGATTTAAATCTGCTGAGAGTGTAATTGGAAACAGTTCCAATCCCAGCCATACTCTGTGTCTGTCCCACTCACTTGATATAATGAACGCAGGCGTAGCAAGTTGATACACAATAAGCGTAATTAACATTTTATACAATAGAATATGACGAAGCATTATATTCTGTTACTCTCCATCTTTTTATCAAAGCAATCGTTGATAAACCAGTAACCATCTGTTTTAAATAAAATTAAAGTGCATCTGATTGGCCTGAAAACCAATCGAGTCTTTTTATTAAAGTTGATACTTTGCCATCACCCAGAATAACCGACCTGAACGAGGAAAATCTCCAGGATACGTGGGGTTATTGTTATATAGGAGTGAAGGATATTTCATATCATCATCCAATATATTGCTTACTCCCAGACGAAGGGTTAATCCATCGATTTTTCCCATAAGATTGTATGTAGATAGTGTAAAATTAAGTGTTTGATAAGATGCCAAAGGCTGTCTCATATCTGAATATTCACGATGTTTTTTTCCGACATATCGATAGCTCAAAGCCAGTGAAAATTGTTCTGGAATAGCATATTTCGTATTAATATTACCCATGAAGTCAGTTGATTCTGGGAGTTTTTCATTGTATTTTCGATCCATCGCATTCACATATGATAGCCCGGTACTGCATTCAATATGATGAAAAAATTTTTGTGAGTATTCCATTTCAAGTCCTTTTAACACATAATTCCCATTATTTTTACGTTTTCTGTCTTCAAGAACAATCACATCATCAAGGTTTGAGTAAAAAGCTGTTAAATGAATGATACTATCCATATCTCTTTCACGAAAAATATATCCAAGCTCATAAGTATCTTTTGTTTCAGGAATAAGTTCTGAATTTCCTGCTAAAGGGCTGATCTTTCCATACATTTCATCTAAAGTTGGTGGGCGAAAAGCACTTGAATACTGCACTTTAATGATATGAGACTTGTTTAACCGATAAACCATTGCCAGTCGAGGAATAAAATATTCGGATAAATCACTGTAATGCTCATATCGAATACTTGCTGTTGCTGAAAGCTTGGGGGTAATTTTGAACATATCTTGAATCGTAAAATTATGAATGGTACGATGTTTATCATCAAGACCTAATTCATCAGCACCTTTATGGGGATTTGGGTCATATGGATTAAAATTGCTTTCAAACCATGTATCCCCTAAAGTTGATTTTGAATATGACCACCCTAGAAATAATGTATTTCTTGGTGCGCCTCTCATTTCTCCCCATTTCCAAAAAAGATCGATTTCTGTATAAAATATCCTATCTTCATAAGCCAGATCAAAGTATAGCTGTTCAGAAAGACCTGCTTTGTAATAAATATCATTCCCTTTTAACTGTTGTTTTTGAAAATCGAGCAACCATTTTAAATATACTGATGGTGAAAAATGGATATCATAGTTTGCACTGATTCCCATCTGATAGTCGCGATAAACTATCCGATCCTTGTAAGGGGGTAATCGTTGATCAAAGCCAAAAAAATCACCCTGTTCATGGAAAAAACCAAAAGCCTGAACTTGTAATTTGTTATATCTGAAGTTAACGACTCCAGATGTAAAGGCTGTTTTCTCGTTTGTTTTACCTGGCGCATAAGTTGTATCCCCCAACAAAAAGGCACGATCAATACCCGAATGAATGCTATCATTGTTAGACGTT
>Ga0272440_1001958_pt1 | contig 16381 bp, 6 predicted proteins | sample SSMMMBAug17_FD_192440 | JGI IMG/M metagenome (GOLD analysis project Ga0272440, IMG submission 192440) | Marine sediment archaeal communities from Little Sippewissett salt marsh, Falmouth, MA, United States - SSM-MMB-Aug17 | ecosystem: Environmental > Aquatic > Marine > Wetlands > Sediment ... | reverse complement strand
GGATTTGCCGAAATAAATCATTTTCAATGTTTCTCTCTAAAAAGCCTACTTTATGTGAATGCGCCCGATGAAAAATCTCTACATCGTCTCCTTTCGTCAATATTCTGGAAATGGTCGACTGTGATATCTTTATACCAACATTTTGGAAAAACGCTTCAATTTTTGACTCCGACATATTACATATACATGCTTTTGAATCATCGCCAATGATTTTACATCGGGTCCGAATTCCCCTCTAATTTCTAAAGGCAAATCAGCTATGGGAATCTGGGAAAAGAACATCATAAAAAAATATATAGAGGTGATTTTCAATTTGATTGTTATCAACTGGAAAAAAAATTATTTCTTTTGTCCAATTAGCGAAAAATGTTTTTGTAACGATATACACAGAAATGTAAAAAATTTGTAAAAGCTTAAAAATTGATTTGAATTTATCAAAGAATATACTATATGTTAAATTTTAAAGTGTTTTTCACAATGAATATGTTTATTAGAATAAGCTAAGGAATGCTCTGAAAATAAGTTCTCCATCTTAAAAAATGTTCATCGGTTTTTTTTTCTGTAGAGACGTAGCATGTTACGTCTCTACGTGCCAAACGATTATACATTCAAGATAAGTGGGGAACTTATTTTTCGAGTACTGTAGAGACATAGCATGCTACGTCTTTACACGACCTTAATTTTTTGTACGATCAAGAAAAATGAGCATGTTGTTTTTCTAGATTCCCTAATCATAAGGAAAAATTATGGACCTACCAGAAAAAACAATTTTTGATTCAAAAATTGCAAACTTTTTTTTACATTACCTTTCACGTTTTATTCTGTTTATAATGGGATGGCGGTTAGAGGGGCAAGCCCCTGAGGTTAAAAAATTTGTATTAATTGCTGCACCACACACTTCGAACTGGGATTACTTTTTTACATTACTGATGGCGTTTGCTTTAAAGCTTCGTATTTATGCGATGGGAAAAAAAGAACTGTGCGAAGGACCCTCTGGCAAAGTGATTATGTGGCTGGGAATCATTCCAATTGATCGGACCAAATCCAATAATACTGTGAATAGTGCGATCGAAGCATTCAAGCAAAATGATAGAATGGTTATAGTGATTCCACCATCTGGCACACGTGGTCGGGTCAAGCGTTGGAAAAGTGGATTCTATTATATTGCACTGGGTGCGGGTGTACCAATTTCACTTGGCTACCTGGATTATTCAACCAAAACAGGCAGTACAGGGCCATTATTTACACCAACAGGCAATTATGAAGCTGACATGATCGATATCAAAAAGCACTACAAGAATTTTCAAGGAAAATATCCGGATATGACCCTTCATTATTTGCCAATTGAAGTGTCAGCTTGAAACGATTACTGACGCAAAACAATACCTGATGGCAAGGATTCACCAAATATTGTTTTTTCCTCTATTTGTGAAACAGGAATAATTTGAGACAGATATTTAATATAATTTTTTTCAGCCCCATGAGATATCATCCAGTCAATGATTGACTGTTGAAAGGCATCGTCAAAATCGCGTTTACGATCTCCGGTTTTACGTGCCATCTGAGCAAGAGCAATACAAATGGGTTTCATATTGCGCCATTCCTGTTTCATCATCCATTGAATCCATTGCTGAATTTTTTCTTTATGAATCACTCTGTCAACAGGGCCATATAGAAGTTCGCGTGCACATAATCGAGACAGAGCCCACCAATGCTGTTGTTTCGCTTTTTTAGGTGTCATTTCGTTGATCAGACGATTTGCCCATTCCATTTTATCTTCACTGCTTAAACGTTCAAGATTGGCAATGGCCATCCATAATTCAATCCGCTCCTGCGGTAAAACTCTGCGGCTGGCACTTTTTTTGGATTTAAACAGAGGTTTCAAGTCTTGCATAAATTGCCGCTGTTGACCAGCAGTCAGACCACCGCTGATACGTCGCCAAAATATCCACCATTCACTCAATACTTGTGGATTCCTTGGATTTTGTGGGCCGGATTTATATAATTTCCACAATTGTGCAATGCGATGTTCATCCAGCGGATCACCGAATCCAGGACGAATCGCATAACCCGTGAGATTCAGCCATCGGCCTTCATGCTGGGGGCTGATACCTCTTTGTTTTTTGAGCGAAAGCATCAGATCGACCAGTTCTCGAAGCATGCCCAGGGGCCATTCTTCTTTTTGACGTGCAGTTATTTCACTGATGCGTTGCATGAGTTTTTCGGGTGATTCCTCCAGGCTGGGTGAAAAAACATTGCGAACAGCATCACGGACTTTTTCTATTTGAGATTCTTCAAGGGTTTCTAAAGCCAAAACTTCCTTTTGCTTGATTTTTTCTCGCAATTCAAAACGTAATTGCCATCGATGCGCTGTTGATTTTGCTTTGCACCAGATCGACAGGGCGCCCAATTCTGAATACTGGGTTTCGATAATAATGGGGATCTGTTTCTGGATTGCACTTTTGCCATATTGGATGACTGTTTGAAGCGGGGGAAGCAACGAAAAAGAATCATCTACATCAAAGATCTCGCCCACACAATCCCCTGAACGATAGCTGGAACTAAATAAATCAAAACGTACCGGTTGATTGGCAAGCACTTCAAAGGTTTTGCTGTCAAAATTGTTTTCACTCCCTTCTTCCTGACCGCGTTCAACAATACACATGGCCTGCTTTCCCTGCCTGGTATCAATACCCAGATAATACGATCGCGCACTGCCACTTCCTACACGAACGCCATGTCCCATTTTAACCAGACCATAATAGGCTGCTCCTACAGCAACAGCAAGAAAAGGTTCCGGATTTTTCAATATTGCCGGTGTATCCTCAGATTGTGTCCAGGATTGAATGGATTTGCAGATTTGATTCTGAATCCATGAAGGTTTTAATGAACCGCCATTAAATAAAATAACATCGGGTTGATACAAACCATCTGTTTGAACAAATTTTTGAATATCAGTTTGATGATTGGCCAAGAATTGACATAAATGTTTTGTAATAGCGGGTTCTTGTTCGTAAGGCAAACCAAATTCTGTAATCCCTTTTCGTTGTGTTTTATCTCCCATTGCATTTAAGTCGGTCGCATCTATTATAGGAAAAAAACCATCCAGAACAATTTTTTCAATTTCATTTTTATCCAGACTTGATGACAATGTCCCTGCAATAAGGCTTCTGCCTTCACCAATAAGTGTGATTATCTTGGATTCAGCAGTATCTGATAAAATGGCTTCTTTGGCTTCTCGACATTGATGGCACAATGATTGCCATCGCTCAAGGCTCAATTGTTGCTCAGAAGATCCCTGCATTTTTTCTGCAATGATTCGAGCAAGGGTCAAATCAATATTGTCCCCACCTAAAATTAAATGATCTCCCACAGCGATTCGTTCGAATCTTTGATTACCATCAATTTCCTGTAATGCAATCAACGTAAAATCTGTAGTGCCACCGCCAACATCACAAACAAGAATAAGATTTCCCGAACGAACATGACGTTGCCATTCATTTTCATGTCGTCCTAGCCAGCTATAGAAAGCTGCCAAAGGTTCTTCAAGTAATACAACATTAGGAATTCCTGCCAGACGAGCGGCTTCAACAGTAAGATCGCGTGCAACTTCATCAAAGGAGGCCGGCACAGTAAGAACAACCATTTGATGTTCCAGCCAGGCATCTTCATCTTCGCCCATACGCGCATTCCATGCCATGCGAATATGGTTGAGATAAGCGGATGAGGCTGCAACCGGAGAAATTTTTTTTACACTTTTATCGCTTCCCCAGGGGAGTATTGGTGACTTTCTATCCACCTTGTTATGACAAAGCCAGCTTTTTGCCGACAGGACCAGTCGTGATGGCACCTTTTTTCCATGATCTCTTGCATAAGCTCCGGTAATATTTGATGGGCGCTCATCCCAAGGCAATTTTGTGGATTCAATATCTATATCGTATTCACCGGTAATATACAAAAAGGATGGTAATACCGATAGACGAGATATTTCGGCCGGTGCGGTGACTTGAGGAATACGAAATATTTGAATTTGGGGTTTTGCAATGGATTCATCAGATAAATCCACGTATGACACAGCGGAGTTGGTTGTGCCCAGGTCAATACCAATTATATAACGATGTTGTTTCACAGGATTTTATTTTCTCCTTTTATGTTGTATTAAGTAAGGAATCTCTGAAAACAAGTTCCCCATTAAAAAAAATGTTCATCGGGGTTTTTGTACTGTAGAGATGTAGCATGCTACGTCTCTACGTGCCAAACTATTATTCGTTCAAGAAAAATTAAGTGCCCCCATTATATCTTTTTATAATAGTTGCATATAGATAAATGTATGAAAGCTAATTCTAAAATACCAGCCAAGTATGCCTCGTTCTAAATTTCTTCTTGAATATCCTGAAAATATCTATATGATTGATAACAACTCAGCATACAAAAAACAAGGAAATTTTTTCAACAAAATCAGATAGCATGACGTCCAATTCTGTCTATATAAAGGAAAACAGTCTCATGAAAAGAACAATTAAAAAAATCCAGAAGACGATTATCTTTCTATTTATTTTGATCTTTCTGGCCTGTACACAAGATGATTCAAGCAATGCCTGGGAGTTCAATTGGGAACCTATGACCAAAAATGCCATACCTGAAAAAAAATCATTGAATTCATTGCCTGAAAACAAAAAACAATATAATCCCCCTGTTCGCAGCCAACCTTCTTATGTTTTTGACGCACCATATTTAATTCAAACCCAATGGCATCAACATTATCCATTCAACAAAGCACTTCCTATGATCAATGGTCGGCGGGTAGTAGTTGGATGTGTTAATATTGCACTTGCGCAAATCATGTATTACTATCAGCATCCATTGCATGGACATGGTGTGGTGCATCATCAATGGCAGAATCAATCACTGACTGCTGTTTTGGACCGCCGGCTGTATTGGGACAAAATGCCATCAATTATTACGCCAGATACGCCCAATTATGCCATTGATGAATTGGCGGCATTGATTCGTGATATCAGTGTGATCAATCGGACCCAATTTGGAATTGGCCCGCATGAGCAATCAGGGGCTGCCTTTGATATGAATCGCTTTATTTCTCATTTTGGTTTTTCCAGTGACATTCAACAAATTACCTCTGAAAAACGAAATTTTTCTGCCATTATTGACCGCGAAATCGATGCAAAACGACCGGTTTTAATTAGTCTTCAAGGCCAACCCATTGATCATATGGCCATTATTGATGGCAAAATGAAACGTAATGGGAAAACCTTATATCATATAAATATGGGATGGGGCGGGCAGCATGACAGGTTTTATGATCTGAGACGCCCCATTGTTCTAGAGTCTCTTTCAGATCAGCGAAGTATTGGTCAGACATATCGATTTACAGGATATCTCACAATATATTATCCAATCAAACCCTGTGCCCAGAAAACCTGTTCCTTAAACAATCTGGAAGCGCATGACCATATAAGAGGATATCATATTCAGGGACGTTTTGATTCAACAACCGATCAGGATCGATATGAAAATATTATGCTAAAAGGGCATACAGTCATTCAGGGAGATCGTGGTTATGCCAATCAGGCATTTTATATTCAAATTTATGATCGGTTTCACCAATTGATTGGATCAAGCTCGCCACGTTCAAAAGCCATTCAATATGATTTTGATCCGGGCATTTATCATTTTGTTGTCACTTTATGCAAGAACCAACAGGAATCTATGCATTGCTATGAATTGACACCTGGCTATACGCAATATGATGTCCGAATCAATACCAGCATGCCGACATCATCGGAAAAACAAGCAATTGCAAATGATACCGGGCCCCCCATTATTGTCAATGATTTAACAGATATTATTCTGCCCAGAAATTTTAATACACATATAATTCGAATCAATGCGTTTCATCCCATGGGGTTGCCAGTAGAGATAGCTGTCACATCAGATTCCAACAATCATGGCGTTAAAGCTGTTATGAACGATCATTTCTTAATTATTAAAAATCGCCACAAAGCGCATGTATCGGATACAAAATTATATGTCACAGCAACATCCAATAATATTCGCACTCGGGTCGATTTTAATATCATGTTTTCAGGTCAACGCGTGTGGTTTGGTCATCATATTGATATTCCTGGCAAATTTACCAGCCAGGATGATCAGAATACCCATAGAATTATCCTGGAGAAAGGGTGTCGATTATCCGGCTACAATGGTTTCATGAATCAGGCCTTTTACATGAAAATTTTGGACAAACAGGGAAAAACAATGGTTGATGCCACTGATCAGGAAATGGAATATTATTTTGATCGGGGAATATATCAAATACAAACCGCGTTAAAAGTAGAAAGTACAAAACAAACATCTAGCGGCCATTCAATATCTACGCGTTATTATCAATATCAACCGGGTCTGGGTGATCAGTATGTCATTCATGCATGGTGTCCTGAATTTAGTAATGATCTGGATTTACTTTCTCAGGATAATACAGATTCAGGGCCAGTATTTCAAAAAACATTTTCACCACTTATTTTAGGGCCTAATTTTAAAACATTTAAAATTCCTATTGATGTTATCGATCCTGATGGGGATCCCATCCATTTGAGTACCGGTTCTGATCATCCAGATATTGAAACCCGAATTAAAAACCAACAAGTAGAAATTATTCCCCATTCGCCTGCAATTGGCGTTAAAGCAGTCATCAGGGTAACTGCCATTGCCAATCATAAACAAATTCAGACCGAATTTGTTATTTATATCGCAAGCCATCGGATTGAATTGGGTAAGCAGTTTGAGGTTAAAGGCCTTTTTTCAGATCAGGATGATACCAATCTACATCCGGTATTGTTGTCTGGAGATTGTCAGATTTTTGGCAATAATGGCTTTAAGAATCAGGCATTTTTTATTGAAATACGCGATAAACAAAATCAAATCGTAATGCCGGCCTCTGATTATGGCATTCGAAATTATTTTAATGGATTATACTATCTCAAAACACAGTTGAAAAGTGGATCTCGGTATTTTCCCTATATTAAAAATAATAGTGATCAATATACGATTTCTGTTTCATGTCCGGATAGTGACATGGATGAAAATTTTATTGATATCTATCTTTCGCCATTCCTTCATGAATGATTTGGATAGAAATGCTCGGAAAATAAGGGATGCTCTGAAAATAAGTTCCCCCATTTGAAAAAATATGTTCATCGGGATTTTTGTGCTGTAGAGACGTAGCATGCTACGTCTCTACGATGCCAAACGATTATACGTTCAAGATACGTGGGGAACAAATTATTCGAGCATTCCTTAATGAATATTTTCCTTGAAAAGGATCTACACAAAGTGTTAAATAATAGACTTATTTGAAAAGCTATTCGAAATTTTTTCGGTAAACAATTATCGTGGGGATGTCCATAATCGACTGATTATATTTAATTTTATCAGAAGTGGGTGTCCCCCTGCATACGTATTTAAGGAGAAAGGTTATGTTTAAAAAGCATTATTGGAATGTATGGTTCGTAATGATTTTATTTGTCTTATTCATCATGCTGCCCTATGCCATTGCAGCATCTGACACCGAACCACTGGTTCTGGAATGGGCCATTCGCATTAAATCAACAGTAACAATCGAAACTGTTGTTAAGGATACAGGCGCAACACTTTTGGGACAAATTGCGCATATTGAGCGAACCTGGTTGATATCGTTCCCCAGTGCAAATGCGGATCAGGCGCAGGTGATTTTGATCAGAAACCAGGATATCGAATGGTTTGCTCCTCAACTAAAGAAACAAAAATTTCCCAGAGAAATTGTTTTTGACCTTGTTTATTCCGACCCCATCTTTCCTTACCAATGGCATCTGGAAAATACCGGTCAAAGTGGCGGAACTCCAGATCTGGACATTCATGTTAGAAATGTATGGCAAAATATGAATATTCTCGGCACAGGAGTTGTTATTGGTATTGTTGATAATGGGGTACAATATACGCACCCGGATTTGTCTTTCAATTTCGTGCCATCAGATTCCTGGGATTTTGTTGACAATGATGCCGATCCCAGCCCGAACCTGGGACAGGATACGGCCCATGGTACCACAATTGCAGGTCTGGCAGCAGCGAGAGATAATTTCAACTGCGGATTGGGAGTTGCCTATCGTGCAGGGATTGCAGGAATTCGGCTGACATCACAGCCGGTTTCTGATGCTGAAGAAGCGATTGCGCTTTCCTATCAACGTCAATCTATTGATATATATACTTACACCTGGGGGGCTGAAGATAATGGTCATATTTTGGAAAAACCCGGTCCTTTAACCATGCAGGCACTGGCTTTAAATACAGTGCAAGGTCGTAACAGCCTGGGCAATATTTATGTTGCAGCAGCCGGCAATGGCAATGGTAATGGAGATAATGTCAACTATGATGGTCTTGCCAATTCACGTTATACCATTGCGGTAGGTTCTGTTGATCACAATGGTTTACATGCAGCCTACAGTGAGAAAGGGGCTGCGCTTATGATTGTTGCTCCTGGTAGTGGTGATGGGATATTTATTTCTGGCACAGATCTTCAAGGATTACATGGCGAAAGTTGCGGTGATTGTCAGGATCATATTCATGGGACATCCGCATCTGCGGCACAGGTAGCTGGCGTTATTGCGCTTATGATTGAAGCCAATCCTGATTTGTCCTGGCGCGATGTGCAACATATCTTAATTCAAACAACAACGAAAAACGACCCTGATGATGATCAATGGATTCAAAATGCTGCCGGCTTGCATTTTAACCCCAAATATGGTTTTGGTTTGGTGAATGCAGAAACAGCGGTTCAAAAAGCAATATCCTGGACATCAGTAAATCCCACATCCTATATTCCTTATAAAAAACAAGTCGATCAGCCTATTCCAGACAATACCGCCACAGGGATTTCATCAACAATCAATGTGAATGCATCCACAGACTACAAAATTGAACATGTTGAAGTTGTCCTCAATGCGACACATGAATATCGCGGACAATTGGAAATTGCTTTAACCTCGCCATCTGGCGTGAAAAGCGTATTGGCTGAATCGCATGCAGATGCCGGTGAAAACTATGCATCATGGACGTTTATGACTGTTCAAAATTGGGGTGAAGCCATTCAAGGTGACTGGCAACTCACTGTTATAGATAATCAGGGTGGACATACCGGTACATTGATTTCATGGGAATTGATCTTACATTTAAATGGTGAAATTGGTCCATTGCCACCAATGGCAAGGGATGATCACGAAACCACAGCAATTAATTCACCTGTTACAATTAATGCCATTGCCAATGACTTTGATCCCAATGGTGACGATTTGACAATTATCGACCTTACAACACCAAAATCCGGTTCAGTCATAAAAAATGCCGATCAAACCATTACGTATACCCCAGATGCTAACTTTTTGGGAACAGATCAGTTTCAATATACAATTTCTGATGGTCGAGGCGGTGTAGACACAGCCACTGTATTTATTTCAACAGTCATTATTAACGATCCAGGATTTGAAAAAGGAACGCCCAATCCTTTTTGGGTTGAAAACTCAAGGCTGTATGATTCAGTGATTATGGCATCCCCAGATCTGACGCATTCAGGAAAATACTTGGTGCAGTTTAAAGGCGGGCAAAGCGGTAAAGAAGTAGCAACCTGTGATCAGGATGTTATCATGCCTGAGGCTTCCCATGCAAGCCTGACATTTTGGATGAAAATTCCAGCAGCTGACGTTTATGGCCATTTGAATGTTGTTGTGGATGGCGATTTTTTTATTTTTACGATCAGTCAGATAAATCATAATAAATATAAAAACTGGCGACCTGTTGTTGTCAATTTGGATGGTTTTGCTGATGGACGATCTCACAATATTAAATTTCAGGCAACCATCCAGTCTGGAAATGGGGATACTGTCTTTTTGTTGGATGATGTTTCTATGTCCATTGGAGAGCAACCACCTGTTGCATCAAATGATTCTGATCAAACAGAAATGAATCAACCTCTTATTATCGATGTTTTAGCAAATGACTATGATCCAAACATGGACAGAATTTATGTCACCCAGATTTCTACACCACAGCATGGGACTGTGGTCGAGAACTACGACAAAACAATTACGTACACCCCCGAAAAAATGTTTGTGGGGGATGATATATTTACCTATACAATCAGTGATCAAAAAGGAGGCACCCACTCCGCACAGGTGCATGTTTCTATCGTGACCAATAAAAAACTGATATTGTCTGTTCCTGAAAAAGTGATTGAAGGCGAGGGCACAATTGTTGGCAAATTGTCTGTTCCTGAGATTCTCACTGAGGATCTTGAGGTATACCTTAAATCCAGTGATACTTCAGAAATTCAATGTGCATTAAGTCGTGTTACAATGCAAGCCGGAAAAAAAGAACAAATGGTCCAGTTTTTCGTCATTGATGACACTGAGCCTGATGGATTTCAAAATATTACAATCTCTGTAAATGCGGCTGGCTGGATTTCAACCGAAGTATCTATTGAGGTTGCAGACAATGATGTGGGTCCGCTTCTAATGGTTACACCAGAAGCGGCCAAATTGCCCTCACAAAGTGGTACTTTTGATTTTCAGGTACAAAATAAGGGCCAGGGGAATATGGCCTGGACCGCTGTATGCAGTCAAACATGGATTCGCGTCATCAGTGGTCAGGCTGGAACCAATTCAGGAACAATAAGACTTCAATATGATACCAATCCCAACCAGACGCTGAGAACTGCAAATTTGGTTGTCATGGCGCCGGAAGCGCAAAATTCTCAAATGATCATTCCCATCGTTCAAGATAAGGGAAGCATAGAACCACCAATATTGAAAGTTTCGCCCACAGAGTTTCTTGTGGGGTATGCTGAAAATAAATCAACTTTATACGTGGAAAATTTGGGCCCGGGGAACATGGTCTGGCAGGCACGTGCAAACGTGGATTGGCTCATTATTACTGCTGGCGATAATGGTGTCAATGCGGGTCAAATCATTGTTCAATATCTGACCAACACAGGCGCGACCCGGCAAGGGACAGTTCATGTGACAGCACCAGGCGCTACAAACAGTCCTGTAAAAATTGTTTTTACACAGAAAGAAGGTCATGTGCCCACACCTATTCTTCATGTTGACCCAACACTTTTAACCATTTCTGAAAAAGGTGGCAACTTAAATTTAACTGTTTCCAATCAAGGAGAAGGTCAAATGTTTTGGCATTCCAAAACAGAAACATCATGGTTGACAATTCTTTCAGGTCATACAGGTGTCGATGAGGGAACAGTTTCAATTAATTGTAATGAAAACCTTGGCCCAAAACGATCAGGGAAAATAATTATCGCCTGCGCAGAATCGTCCCCTCCTACAATTCTTGTTCAAATTCAACAAGATAAATGCCCAGCTGCACTTATTGATATTGAACCAAAGTCAGTGGAAGTATCTGGTGTCAATGGTTCTGTTGAATTCCATGTTAAAAATGCTGGTGGCGGCAATATGAACTGGACGGCAACTACTGATCATAGCTGGCTAAACATTCTATCAGGAGGTTCGGGTGTTAATGAGGGCATTATCACTGTCGCATATGAGAAAAATATTGATGACGTTCGTATTGGCACAATTACTGTTACATCCCCTGATGCCGAAAACCAAACGATGTCCGCTAGTATTCAACAACGTACATTTGGGGAAGTGCGCGAACAAAAATTAATTTTGGGTAAAGCTTCTGATCGAATGGGTGAACAAGTCGGCATGGCGCCAAATCTAATTATTGCTGGCGCGAGTATGAACGATGAACGTGGTTCCAATGCGGGTAAAGCATATATTTGGCGATATAAAGATAGTCAATGGCAGCAGGAAGCACATATTTATTCAAGTGATGCCGAGCAATATGATTATTTTGGCTGTGCTGTGGATATTTCTGGTAATATTGCAGTTGTGGGAGCGTATGGTAATGATGATAATCTCAGTCAATCCGGTTCTGCTTATGTTTTTCGATATAACAATTCTTCATGGATAGAGGAATCCAAAATTGTTGCCAGTGATGGTTATCTGAATGATAATTTTGGTAATACTGTTGCTATTTCAGCGAGTTATATCATTATTGGTGCCAATGAAGATGATGATTTAGGGAGCAATAGCGGATCAGCTTATATTTTTACATATGATACCAATTCTGAACAATGGAAAGAACAAACAAAACTTCAGGCATCTGATGGCGAATCATATGACAATTTTGCCTGTTCAGTGGATATTTCTGGAGATTATGCCATTGTTGGTGCAGATTGTGACGATGATCATGGGAGTTCGTCAGGCGCAGCATATATCTTTAAACGCGAATTGGATAGTTGGAGTCAATTGACAAAACTGACACCTAATGATGGCAGTAAATATGATCGTTTTGGATATGATGTTGCCATATCAGATCATTATGCTGTGATTGGCGCTTATGCAGATGATTCCAAGGGAAATAAATCCGGTTCTGCCTATGTTTATGAAAATGTTGATGGTACGTGGCTGCAAGCCGCCAAGCTGATTCCATCAGATGGTACACGTGAAGATTTCTTTGGTTGGAGTGTTGCAATCAGTGGAAATAATGTGATTGTTGGAGCGTATGGAGATGATGATAATGGCAGTCGATCCGGATCTGCATATGTTTTTCAAAGGGTTCAAGAGACCTGGACTGAAATGAAAAAAATTACTGCTGGTGATGGAGAACCCAATGATTATTTTGCCTATTCTGTTTCGATTTCCGGTCATTATGCGCTGATTGGCGCTTATGGCGATGATGATTATGGCACCCAATCCGGTGCCGTTTATGTGTATGATTTTAGGGATGCGTTGGCCTCTGAAGCTACACAAGTAATCTCTCAAACACCGCAATTAAAAATGACACAAATTCCACCTTTGAATAATCGTATACAGGATTTGAAAGGATGTGTGACCGGATTGGATACATCTCATTTACGTGTCAATGTATATTCAAATCCAAAGGGAATGTGGCATACGATGTGCATACCAGCCACACTATCATCAGATGGTTGCTGGTCGTGCGATATCACCAAAGGACCATATGATCATCAGGCACAATCGCTTTTCATTTTTGTTCTTCCTCAAATGCTGACATCACCGGAACTTCTCAATGGTCAGTTACCTGATGTCTTATATGAAAAAGCTGTGTTGATGAAAAATATTCAACGATAGGAGTTTTTATCATGTATTTTAGAAAAAGTATTCTGCTCATGGGATCTTTAGTTTGTTTACTTTGGTTGACAGGATGCAGTACAGGACTTGAAGGATGGGTAGCGAAAAAAGGTTTTGTCTTTGCGCCGGATTATAAAGAATCGCCAATAATGGGGCATATCATTCAAGACAATATACTTGTAATCAATCCATGTATTGCAAACAGATCAACATCCATTCCCCTTGTTGAAAAGCCCCAATCACAAGTTATTGAGGGCAGTGAAAAGATTAAAAAATTGCTTCAGGATGTGACCAGAACATCAATAACAGGCAATTTTTTTCAGGCCAAACAGGCCATCCTGACTGTGCGAGATATCTCCTCAATCAAACTGACCGAGCTGGTTCCTACAGGGCAATGTAATAATTATCAGATGGAAATGATTACTGAAGTCCTGACCGCTGCTGGTATGTCAGTTGCAATCAAAGATGCCAAAGGGAACGATATCACCTTTCTGTTCAAACCTGTATCAGAAACAGCAGTGCCCTCAGATGTTGTATTTGGTCGGCTCATTTTAATATCCGGGCGAACATTCAACCTGGGCTACAAAACAAAAATGTTTAGCTGCAAACCGATTAATCAGAAAGATATTCTGATTAATCGTGATCAAACTGTAAATGATGCAGATGTGGCACTTCAGTTGCGATACCTGGATTATCAAAAGCAAGGCTACGAAAATATCGCATTGATGCGCATAATGGTTAGTGGGTTTATTCCAGAAAAAAAAACAGAGGTGAATAGAATAAAATCCAATCAATTTTTCAAATCTCAAGATCCGGAAGAAATCTGGGAATCTGCGCATAAGCCGGAAAATGGACGGCTCGAATTAACACAAGGTGGCATTGTACAAATCTTTGAAGGCGTTCGGGGTGGGCTTGCAGCAAAAGCACTTGGATCTGGTGTCTATTTTGAAGTCCTCTCCATTACTGAAAGAGCTGTACAAATGCGGATACAATATATCAGTTATACAATGCAGTAATGCTTTTGGATATAGTGATTTCCGAAAAATATTGTTTTATTTTCAAATATTTATTTTCGGTAGTTTGAGGAAAATCCAATATGTGCGGAATTACCGGATTTTGTGATTTTACATCACGCTCAGATTATTCAATATTGACAAACATGACAGATACACTGGCGCATCGTGGGCCTGATGATCATGGATATCAAATCTTTCATGAAACTGACGCAATTATTGGATTGGGGCATCGACGCCTGTCGATACTTGATTTATCAGACTTGGGGCGACAGCCCATGCATACCCCTGACAGACGATATCATATTGTTTACAATGGTGAAATTTACAATTTTTCTGAAATTCAACATGATTTGATTCAACAATATGATATTACATTTAAATCCCAGTCTGATACTGAAGTCATTTTAAATGCCTTTCAGCGCTGGGGCATTGACGCCGTGCATCGCTTTCGTGGAATGTTTGCCTTTGTCATTTTTGATAATGCACAAAAACAATTAATTCTGTGCAGAGATCGGGCAGGTGTAAAGCCTCTTTATTATTATTGGTACAATAATTGTTTTCTCTTTACCTCTGAATTGAAAGCATTGCATCAACATCCTTCATTTTCAAAAGAATTGGATCTACAGGGTCTCAATGCCTACATCAAGTGGGGATATATTCCAGCGCCGCATACCATATTCAAGCATACTTATAAATTACATCCAGGATATTTTTTAACCCTCGATATCAAAAACCGCACCATAAATGAAGCACAGTATTGGAATTCAATGGACTGCTACAATCAGCCTTTGCTGGATATTTCATTTGATGAAGCCAAAAATGAACTGGAACGATTGTTCATTCAATCTTTTGGGTATCGGATGGTATCCGATGTACCGGTGGGCGTTTTTTTAAGCGGCGGATTTGATAGTGTTGCTGTTGCCGCAATTCTGCAAAAACATCGATCCGAACAATTAAAAACATTTACCATTGGATTTGAAGCACATGCATATAATGAAGCCCCCTTTGCGAAAAAAATTGCAGATTATCTGGGATGTGATCATACCGAATATATTTGTACCCCACAAGATGCCCTGACAATCATTCCAAAATTGCCGGACATATATGATGAACCATTTGGAGACAGTTCTGCCCTCCCGACCATCCTGGTCAGTGAAAAGGCGCGACAGGATGTAACTGTGGCGCTTTCTGCAGATGCTGGAGATGAACTATTTGCAGGTTATTCAAAATATCAAACTGCCATAAAAATTTGGAAAATCCTCAATGGATTAACCCCTTCAAGAAAAAAAATGCTGGATAACTGTTTACACTATATCCCTTTTCAAATTATTCAGCGTCTTCTTTCAGCCTATAATCTGGACACGCGGGCGCAAAAAATTCAACAGATGTTACGACATGATCATATTGTCGATTATATGAATATAACAAGTCAGTTCATTACTGACCAGGATAGACAAAAAATGATGTTAGAAAAAATAAAAATGCGGCCAACATCATTTGACAATAAAACAAGTCATACAAATCAAATGGGTTTGATCAATGCCATGCTGGCAACAGATTATCAAACATATCTGCCTGATGATATACTGATGAAAGTTGATCGTGCAACCATGTCAGTTGGCCTTGAAGGTCGAGAGCCATTGTTAGACCATCATATTCTGGCCTTTGCCGCCCGCTTGCCGGAACATTTCAAATATTGCAATGCAGTCCCCAAGCATCTGCTAAAACAACTGGTTTATCAATATTGCCCCAAATCCTTGTTGGATCGACCCAAAAAAGGATTCAGCGTGCCGATTGATCGATGGTTTCGTAAAGAATTAAAATTTTATTTTTTGCATTATCTGGATCAAACCCGACTAAAAAAACAAGGTTTATTTAACGAAAAATTTGTTATCAGATTACGAGATCGTTATTTAAATGGCCATCCGGAAAATGTTCAAAAATTGTGGCAATTGTTAATGTTTCAAATGTGGATGGCACGATGGATTGAATAAGTTTTTGGGCAATTTTTTTAATTGTAGAACGGGCGTATGTACAGTTTAGGGGAAGTGAATTTCATACAAGGAATGCACGATCTCGGCAATTGCAAGAACAGCGTAGGGCTAAAGCCCAACGCTGAATTGAGAAAGGACGCTAAAGCGCCCTCAA
>Ga0272440_1001957_pt1 | contig 16384 bp, 10 predicted proteins | sample SSMMMBAug17_FD_192440 | JGI IMG/M metagenome (GOLD analysis project Ga0272440, IMG submission 192440) | Marine sediment archaeal communities from Little Sippewissett salt marsh, Falmouth, MA, United States - SSM-MMB-Aug17 | ecosystem: Environmental > Aquatic > Marine > Wetlands > Sediment ... | reverse complement strand
AATTCGAAAAAAAAAGTAAGGGAATAAAAAATATAATTCTTTACTATGCACATATAATATGATAAGCGATCTAATCAAGAAAAAAACACTAAGAAAAATTGCGGTAGCCCGCGATTTAGTCCAATAGAATTTTATGCGTCATTTCGCTACCAAATATTACAATCTCGAATTTATGACATGATTTGGTTTAAAAATGATTTCGTTTTAAAGTATGGCGAAATGACGCATAAAATACATCACATTAGAATATATATTTTTGGGCTATGTCTGTTATTCGTTTTTCAAGATCCGGATGTCTATCCAGAAAACGTCGAAAATGATCGCGAGATAATACCAAACAAATGGTATTATCTCGCGCACGAACAGTAGCAGTTATTGGACAATTTGAAATTAACGAAATTTCACCAAAGTAATCACCAATTTCCTTTACCCCCAGCTGAAGCACTTTGCCAACAGTAGTTGTCATTTCAATCTCAACTGTCCCCTTTGCAATAAAATAAAAGCGCTTTCCAGGATCTCCCTGGCAGAGAATTTCCTTACCTTGTTCGAAGCTTTCGGTTGTTAACTGTTCTTTAATCTTTTCTAAATCTTTTTGATTTATTGCACTTAACAAAGGTATCTTCGATAACCGTTCAGTTGTAATCTCAATTTCTTGCGTATCTTTTTTGAAATATAAACCGGTTTGTTTTTGCCATAATTCGTAATAAAAACCTTTCTGAGATAATAATTCTCGATGAGAGCCCTGTTCCAGGACTTTTCCATCAGTCATCACAAAAATATGATTAAAATCAGATACTGAGGCCAGGTTATGTGTAATGGAAATAATCGTCATTTTTTTTGCAAGTTTTTTGATTGTTTCACTGATTGATAACTCTGTAGCTGGATCGAGCGCTGAGAAAGCTTCATCTAAAATAAGTATTTTTGGCTTTCGAACCAATGCCCGGGCAATGGCAATTCTTTGGCGTTGTCCGCCAGATAATTTCCCACCAGATTCTCCCACTTGTGTATCATATGTGTCAGGGAGTGTCATTATCCAATCATGAATCTCAGCAGCTCGAGCAGCCTCTCTTATTTCTTCATCAGAGGCGTCTAACCGCCCATACCGAATGTTTTCTTTAATGCTTGTATTGAATAAAAACGTGTCCTGAAGCACAGCACCAATTTGTGATCTGAAAAAATCTATTGATGATTCAGCAATTTCGAACTTATCAAGCAAAATCTTACCTTTACCTGGTAATAGAAATCCCATAATTAATTTCGATATTGTACTTTTGCCTGCACCACTGGTTCCTATAAAAGCTGTTAATGCACCCTTTTCAATCTCGATATTGACATTATTTATGTGCGATTTCTTACCATCATAGCTAAAAGAAACGTCCTTAAAATAAATTTTTTCCATGGATTGAGGGAACTCAAATTGTGCAGTATGCTTGACAGGAGCCACCTCATTGTCTAAAAATTCATCGATTCGTTGCATGCTGCCAATACTTTGGTACAAAATAGGGATAATATTTGAAAGGCTTGATGTGGCACCCGCAATGTAGAACAAATATGTGGAAAAAGCGATAAACGCGCCCGCGGTCATAAACCCTTTAACTGAAAGTATAGAACCAAATGCGATAACGAGAAGTAAGATAAAACTTGATCCTGTATTGGTTGCTACGCCTACCAGTGAGCTTAAATAATAAGATTTGATACCATTTGTAATAACAGTCTGATTTTTTTCTGAATACATATCCATCATAAATTGTCGCAATCCAAAAAGACGAATTATGGATTGACCATTAACATGTTCTTGAATAATATTTAGAAGATCTTCTTGTTTTGTCTTATACATATAGCTGGACGTTGTCGCTTTTTGAGATACTTTTTGAGGTATGATGATCATTAGCGGTATTAGAAATAAGACGACCAGGGCAAGACGCCACTGAACAAAAAACAGAAGTGTCAAGCAGCAAAATATTAAAGCACTAAAAAAAAAAATATCAAATAGCGCCCTGATAATAAAATTTTCTATTGTTGAAATATCATTGGAAAAACGTGCAAGTATGCTTGTGGATTTATTCTGTTGATAATAACTTACAGGAAAAAAATAAACCTGATTAATCATACGACATCGGAGGTTATCTAATGATTTTGCAGTTAATATGCTTGTTATGTAAGAGTCAAGCATATAGGTAATGATAGATACAAGAAAAAAGATGCCAAGCCCACTGATTACATAAATAATCAGAGTTAGATCGTTATTATTAATCCCTTTGTCAATAATTATCTGAAGCCCGAGAGGTAGCATAATTGTATAAGATAGCTCTATTAAAAAGCCTAGAAAGATCAAAAAGAGATACTTTTTAAATGGTGAAATGATATTCCAAATGCCACAGATAAATCGCCATAGGTCATAGTCAGAATCTTTCATAGAGTGTTCGTTCTCCGATTGTTATTCACTGTGTTTCCGATTTCGAAACCGGTATACGCACTTTTGGGAATGAACCTTATGGAACATCAATTCACCTTGCAGACGAAACAGAACTATCTGTTTAGCTGCTTAAGCTTTTTATCGCTCTGTGCAGTGAGCATAAACAATAATGTAATGATTATATAGACGATTCCAAATGCTGCCATCGTCTTATTCACACTTGCTGTAATAAAAAAGAATCCAAAAATTATGGGGCCAACAACCTGACCAATTTTCTCTGCAAGATTAAAAATACCCATTGCAGTACCTTCGCCTAAGGTCTTTGTAATTTTCAAATTGAGGGCATACGTTCTTGAAGCATCAAAGCTTGATGATATACCAAGAAGCAATACTGTTATCACAGTGGCCCATAATCCAGCTGTAAAATAATAAGTTGTAAATGCCAGACCACCAATGAGACCGGTTATAACTATGAATAACTTCTTATTGTCAGATCGATCCACGAATTTGCTAAGAAATGGTGCAATATAAATTAAGCAAAGGCCATAAATCATATATATTCTACCTATATTTGATTGGGTTTCACCCAATCGATTTAAATATACAGGATAAAAGAAATTAATGTAACCAACAATAGAAAAGGCTGTGGGAAGTATTCCCAAGATGAGGAGACTAAAAATATTTCTATTGAAAATAAAGTTGAATATCAACGATAATCCTTGTTTTTCTTTTTCAATACCTTCTATTACAGCTTTTTTCTCCACAACTTTTTTCTGAAATCCTGATCTCATGAAATATAAGGTATAAAGTACTGTTACGATTAATAACATACCAGATACAAAAAATATTGGCGCATAGCCTATTCTATCTGCAATCATTGCGCCTGCTGCGCCCCCACAAATACTTCCAGCCATTAATCCAGCAAATAATTGTGTTAGCCCCTGAGTCTTTGTTTTACTGTCAGTATAGCTGACAACAAAGCCTTGTCCTGCCATAAAAGCAAGACCATATCCAATACCGGTTAAACACCTTGCAAACAGAAAATGATACGCATCAGGAGATAGCCATGAATAAAAAGAAGAAAGACTGCATATAATCAATCCATAGATAAAAGGCAGATGCCAATTTATTCTATCTAAAAGCCAGCCGACAATAATTGCTGTAATGCCTGCAAAAAACATTTCACCGGCAATGGGCAAACTTAGCACAATATCTTTTGAAAGTCCGAACATTGGAATGTAAAGCTGTTCCATATACAAAGGCAAAAATGAAATACATAAATCAAATGAGAAAAAGTATATAAACGTTACCGGCCTGATATCTGAAAATTCAATTTTTGGTTTTGCGCCTTTTGAGCGACCGGAACTCTGAATAATTCGAAAAATCATGATTAACAACTCTACCATAAATAAAAATGAAATAATTAAAACAGTAATAGAATCAATTCTAATTTCAAATATTTTATCAAATAAAGCTTTTTTTGAAATATTTGTTATAATTGCTCCTTTATTAACCAATTGGGGGGATTCATTATTCTCTTTGGAAGTTTGGGTGAGTTGTTTCTTTAGCTGAAACTCAGGATCTCTTACAGAATGAGTTAGAGCTTGTGCCTTTAATTCTTTATTGGATCGAACAAAATCAATCGCATGATCTTTATTGGCAAGATGAAGAATATCATTGTTTGCATCATATATGCTGATATCTTCTAATTCTGGAGATACATCAATAACCTCTTTCAACATATTTTCCATTTTAACAAGTTTATTGATTTTTACCCCTTTATCTAACAGGTAGTCAACATCCTCCTTTAACATAGCTGTCATAATTTCTGCTTTTTGAATATTGATTTGAAGATAGAATTTCTTAAATTCAGATGAATTGATATATGAAAAAATAGCCTGTGAAATACCAATAATGGATAACATAACGATTGAAATTAATATCCTAGGTAGTTCGTTTTTCGCTCTATTAACAATAAAGTTTAAGCTTATAAAAAGAAGAATTGAACCGAATACTAATATAGTACCAATTATTCTCATATTAATAAAAAAGATATCTTTAAGAAAAGTCCTGATTTGCGTATCATTAAAGTCAATAATAACGGTTCCTGCCCATTCTTTGCTCTCTCCACCTTTAACGGGAAGAGTAATATAGTACCTGTCTTTGTACTCAGTCCAATTGGATTTACTATTTGATTCATTGTCTTTTATTACATCTGAATAATCTATTTGAACACGCTCAGGAATATGCTTGCCAATAAAATTTTTATTTGTACTGTAAATTGTCTTCCAACCTGGCAAAGCAATAGATACATTTAGGTCTATATCTTGCCATTGTGTATGTGTTTGATCTTTAATATATTTTGTTGTCAAACTATATTGAGTATCTGAAAGCATTTTATTCATTCTTACGAATTTATCTATTTTTTTCCCATAACGTAATGATCTATCAATGTTTCGCTGCAGATCAGTACCAATGATTTGATATTGTGATACAGTTGATTCGACATATAGTTTTTCCAATGATCCTAATGAGAGCAAGGCATTAAAACTAAGCGAAATGATTAATAAAAATATGGCGCTAAATATCAATTTTCGCTTAACTGAAGCTTTCAATGCAGCTCTGGCAACTTTTCCATCTTTTCCATCGGTTTGAATTTTAAGGTCTCTTAGTTCATAACGATATCTTAATAGTAATGAGCAGATTAACAAAATTGAAAAAATACTCGCTAATATGATCATTTTATGTGCATATTGATCGTATTGCTTCATGTTCGTTTTCTTTATTATTAACTGACATTCGCTTATCTTTTTTTCAATGGCTTGAATAGACTCTAATATTTTAATAAGAGACTGATTTGTTTTGACAAAAGCATTTTTTATAACATATTCTTTATTCTTTGATTTATACTCTATTTTCCTATGAATGACGTCTAAATCTTTTCTTATATTTGATATTTCTTTAATTTTGTTATGAATGCTGTCAATTTCTTTCATTAAGTTGTAATAATAAGATTTTGAAAATATTTTTCTTAATGTGCTGGAATTTCTGATAGCTTTATTCAGCTTTTCACAAAGTGGGCGTATTTCATTGTCGGTCAATGTCGGTGCATTTATATTGGCTGGACTGACAAGCTTGTTTATTTTTAAACTCAATTCATAGATTAATTTACGAATATTATAAAATGAATGAACCTTATTGAGTTTGCTCCGTATATCATTCAGGCGGTCATCTAATTTTAAATCACCAATCGAGTTGATTACTTGATTTAGTTTAGTTGAGAGGTCGTTAAATTTTTGTCGTTCAACATCATCTTTATATTGTTTTAGCTGATGTGTCATCAGTTCTATATTTGTAATCAATTTATATTTTAGGCTGAGTATTTTTGCATCTTGTGCAGTTTGAACAAATTTACCAGATTCAATAATATTGATTTTGTGATTTACGAACTGGATTATCAGATCTTGACAGCTTTTCAATTGATTTCTTAAGAGACTTAATTTCTTTTGGTTATCCAATTGGTTTAAGACAATTTGAATAGTGTTAAATAACAAGTCAATATCATTATTTATCGTTTTAATATCTGAAGTATTTGTCGTATAAACAGCTGAAAGAATTAAATCTTTTATAGCCTGAACATAAATACGGCAATTCATTATTTTTTGAATCGACTCAATGGTATTTTTTAACAGAATATTTAATTGATCCAGCTCCTGTTCCAATTTTTTGGACCATGTGTGGTTTTGGATTTTTATACTTGAAAAAGCGTTGATTATATTCTTTTCAATATCTCTAAAATAATTATCCTCAAGACCTGATACCTTTTGAGACAATTTTGAAACAATAGATTTGACATTATGAATATCTTTTTCTACTTCTTTGTTTAGACGTTCTATTCTCTCGCTTGTTTTGGTATTTACTTGTTGAGCAATCGTTATTTCTGTAAAAGAATTTTCTATTTCTTGATTAAGAATAGCAATATCTGAAACAAAACTTTTTAACGAGTGAGCCATATCTATTGCATTGTCATCTTTCCATTCTTTTATTGTTTTTTCCAGTTCTTCAAAAATAATATCTCGGGTGGGTGCATTTGGCCTTTTCAATATTCTAATCAATAAGGTTTGTATATTATTTAAATAATTTTTATATGTATTCAACAACTCATATTCTGCCTGGTTTCCTTGGTTTCCTTGATTATTCGAGACTTGTATACCTTGAAAAAAATAAAAACTTGTAATCAGAAAGGTGCATACAATTAAATAAGGTAATAATGTAATCAATATATGATTTTTGGAACGAGTTGCTTTATTGTTAGACTTTGACATTTTACTTTCCTTCATAACGATTGCATTGGTTAAGGTTTGAATAATAACAGGAACCTTGGAAGATAAATAAGATTAGTATCTAATTTAACTGATAAAGTCAAGTTCCTTCTGTAAAAAAAGCTGCTACAATTAAGCATAAGGAAATCTTTTCAGTGGATGATATATTTCTTATCTTATTTCATTTAAACAATACATTTGCATGTCTTGACAGCGAAAAAAGATTTGCCTCAGTAATGATGAATGTTATATTCTTATAATTGTTCTTTAAATGATATATTGTAACTTTTTATGCAAAAAATGGTTGTCAAAATATTCTATTATATATCTGAATAAGAGCATTTCTCCTGAGAATATTAATATAGTTATCAAATACTTAATAAGTAAAAAACTTTTTGTAAATTATGTTTGTTCTACAATCAATAAATATAAATTAAGGGTTAATTTGTTTGTATAGAGTCAACACAATCATTCATTTGATTGCCAAAATACATGGTGTATAATCTTTTCCATCAAGTTCAACATATTCACAATCATCAGGAGGACAAACTTCAAGCTTTTCAAGTATAACTTTCGAATAATAATTAAATATTTTATCTTGGTAAGATTTATCCAGGTGCGAACGAAGATAATAGAAGGTAATACAGCCACCTTCTTTTAATAACTTTTTAGAAGCAACTTCTAAAATATGAAAACGCTTTAATTTTGTTTCCTCTTCAGTAGCTGAATAGGTATCAAAAAAAATACCATCATATTGCGGTAAATCGCTAACGATATCTTGCCAGAAACCATTAATAATCTTAATATTTGGATTGTTTTGAATTTTTTTCCATTGCAAAGCTTTATTATAAACTTCAGGATGAGGCTCAATGATAGTATGACTTTTTACGCCAAAACGTTGGATTTCTGTAGCTGATATTCCCATTCCAAAACCAACTTCTAAAATATTACCACCAAAAGAATATTCATAAAGCATTTTTACCATTTTATGCATATAAGGTGTTTCCCAATTCATCATAACTTGATGCCCGTCAATAATTAATCTATCTTTTTCAAATATTGCTTGTTTTTTTGTCCAGTCATCATTTGGTTTACTTTTCATTTTTTCATTCCTCATAAATAAATATAAATAAATATAAATAAACTCAGTATAGTACTCAGGTAATCATCAACTTTTATAGCGCTCGTTGAATTGATTATTTGTTTGATTATTACCGATAGCTCAAAAACTATCTTTTTTGAAACATAATAACTTCAGACATCCTGATCTCGAGAATCTCAACATATTGATATACACTGAACCTACTGAACCTTATACTGGCAATCAAGATTTTTATATGTTACCTGAAATTGTTTTCCTGATACCAAAACCAGAGTTAACTGCGAAATCTCAACAATCGAACTTTGGAAATTCCAAATTTTGGTATCAGGAAAAAATCCAGGAGGTCAGGATGTCTGAACTTATGATTGCTTACTTATATAATTTTTGTATTTCTCATTTGATTTGATAGCAAACTTGGGTTCATATTTAATAAAACACTGGTTATAAAATAAGCTTTGGTTCAGGTATCAAATCATATGAGGATAACATTTATGTTTGTACAAAGACATTCACATGGTTATCAAAAATATATTGTCACATTGATAGATATTATTTGTTTACTGACTATATCGGGTATTGATGAGAATATTATCTTAGCCCTGAAATTGCGTTACTTGTTTATTTATGTATTGCCCTTTCAGTGCTAAGAAACCAGTCTCCCCAAAATATGCTATAATCAGTTTATTTAAATTTTTTTATTTATATTTACAGATATATCTGTGAATAATATTTAATAAGCTTTGTATCCAATTAAATTGATAAAGTCAAGTTTCTTATATAAAAAAGAGTTGCTTTTAATGATGTTTCTGTTATAAGAACTCATAATGATTCGTTCATATATCATTAATATATCGAAAAATTCGTTATAGTAGTTATATTAGAGGTGATCTTCCAAGTGGAGACAGTTCTCAAATAATAATACAAATATTCAAGTTATTTTGGATTGAATTCTGGCAAGCTACAAGTACATATTTCCATGCTCTGCCTAGCAAAATAAAACTTAGCGGCAGAATCGCCCAGGCATACGGCCCATAGCCGTCAGGTTAAGGCAAAGTCGCTCTACTGCTCGTTCCCAGGCTCTGCCTGGGAACGTGTTCTTGGCGGCTCTGCCGCCTGTTCAGTTCGTAGGTGGCAGAGCCACCTCGGAAAACGTTCCCAGGCAGAGCCTGGGAACGAGCACCGGAGCGAGTTTGCGCTTAGCCTGACGGCTATGACCAGCCCAGGGAGATGCATAACAGAATCCGACAAGTCACATGCGCCTCAATAAGTCCAATTACGTTTAAAATATATCGAAATAAATATTCTATTTTTCAATTGGTTCAATAAAAAAATATACAAAACGACCATAATGAGATATAATCAAAAAATAATGAATACACGTTGGAACATACTCAATCCAGACCCAGGATTGCTGCAACAAATAAAAAGATTATGCAGTTGCCACCCGATAACTGCTGCAATTCTTGCAACACGACTGCAATCTGCAGATGCAGCAGGTCGTTTTTTATCCCCATCATTTAACCAGATTCGTTCACCATTTTCTATCAAAGATATAGATATTGCGGTAGATCGCATTGTCAAAGCGATCTTGCAAAATCAAAGGGTGCTCATTTTTGGGGATTATGATGTTGATGGAGTAACTTCGGTTACGATTCTCTTTGAATTTTTAAAATATGCTGGTGCAACTGTTGAATATTATATACCCCATCGGTTGAAAGAGGGATATGGTTTGCGTCAGCAGCATATTGATAATTATGTCAAGCCCAAAAGATTTAACTTGATTATTACAGTGGATTGTGGCATTGGCAGCCACGATGCCATTCAAAAAGCCAATATGGAAAATATTGATGTCATCGTCACTGATCACCATGAAGTTGAAACATTGCCCAATGCTTTCGCGGTGGTCAATCCCAAACGCCGAGATTGTCAATCAGGATATGGTATTCTGGCGGGTGTTGGTGTCGTATATTGTTTGATAATATGCTTGAGAAAGGCTTTGCGGGAAATCAATTTTTGGCAAGATAAACCGGAGCCAAATCTTAGAGACTATTGTGATCTGGTTGCTTTAGGAACGATCGCAGATATTGTGCCTCAGGTTAATGAAAATAGAATTTTTTCGAAGATCGGGCTGGATGTCATAAATACCTCACCAAGACCTGGTATTATTGAATTGGCGAGAATATCTGGCATTCATAGTAGAAAATTAGATAGCAGTGACATGATTTATAAGCTCATACCAAGACTTAATGCTGCGGGACGCCTCAAGCGTGCTTCGATAGCTGTGGAGTTACTTGCTTGTAAAGACAAAAAAACTGCACAAAAACTGGCAACTGAACTTGATGATATCAATAACAGCCGCCGCGTTCTTGAGCAGTATATTATAAAAGATATTCATGCAATTATTGCAAAAAATCCGCATTTGTTGCATCAGAAAAGTTTGATTTTATCAAAACCCCATTGGCATGAAGGTGTGATTGGGATTGTTGCGTCAAGACTGGTTGATCAATACTACCGGCCAGCAATACTCATCTCTATTGATAGAGGGGTTGGCAGAGGTTCTGCACGTGGTATTCCAGGTGTAAATCTTCATGAATTATTGACATCCTGTGCAAATTTTCTTGATTCTTTTGGCGGTCATGCGGGTGCTGCTGGTTTATTGATCCAATCCTATAATCTGGATAGTTTTAAACGCTCTTTTGAAAGTCAGCTTAAGTCTCTATTGGTACCTGAATTGCTTGTTCCAACCCTTACGATTGATTACGAAATCTCATTAAATGAAATTTCCGACCAGCTTTTGGATGAGTTATCCTGGCTGGCACCATTCGGCCCCAGAAATGTTGAGCCAATGTTTGTTGCAAAAAATGTTCAGGTTCGGTATGAGTCTCTGATTGCGAATAGACATCGACGCATGGCGCTATGCCAACCCAACAAGAAGTCTCGTGTCTATTCTGCTATTCATTTTAATGTCAATCAAGATAAACCTTTTGCAAAAGAAATGAAACAGGTCGCATTTAAACTTCAGTGGAATCACTGGAATGGAAAGAAAAATATTCAGATGTTGGTTGAAAACTATGATTTTTAACAATAATCGTCCAACTCTGGTTATTCAAGTTTATCATATGACATGAATAACCAGAGTTGAACGAACTTATTATTAAATACGCGAATAATCAGTTCATCAATAAATAATTGTTCATTCTTAAGGTTATTCCTTAATCAATATGCAAAACGATATAATGATTACTTATTTGAGGTAATATAATGGCAAAAAATTTTCGTCCCAGTAAACGGGAATCACGTATTATTTCAGAAATTCACTCTTCCAGGGAAAAAGAACGTCGCAATGCAATCATTCAATTGAAAGAATGTATTGAGCCGCTCAGTAATAACCTGGCGATGAAACTTGTTGAAAATAAACTGGTCGATACAAAAAATAAAGACGCAATTGAAGGACAGATGTCGATTGCCCTAGAAAAACTCTCTCAATCTGATGAGTTTGAAATTGATTATCAAATTGCCCCTTTTCGACGTCTGGTTGCTTCGCCCAATATCGTTAGTCTTTATATGACTGCATACATTCTTGAAAAATTGATAAATCATAAAGATGTTGAAGATATCTATGGTACAGATGAAGAAATATATGAATGTGTAGATAAACAAGTTTCCAGGTATCTTTAAACATATGCGGCCTTCTTTTTATATGCGATTGGTCAATGGGCCTTTTGAAGATCCATGTCTGTTCGTGTCTTTTGCTTTTGAAAAAAGAGCTTTTCTTTTTGATTTGGGTGAACTGTATAAGCTCGCTGCAAAAGACATATTGAAAGTAAGCCATATACTTGTCAGTCACACGCATATTGACCATTTTATCGGTTTTGACCGCCTCTTGCGTGTTGTGCTTGGTAGGGATAAAAGGATCAAACTTTTTGGGCCACCCGGGTTTATTGCCAATGTTGAAGGTAAACTCCATAGTTATACATGGAATCTCATTAAAGATCATTCTTTGATACTGGATGTATCTGAAATTCATCCAACTGTGATCAAAAAAAAAATCTTTTCTTGTGAAAAAGGGCTGTTACCGGGTATTGATCAACCTGATATCCCATTTCATTGGCAAATTGTGAATGCACCGCGATTTTCAATTTTCACCGATTTTTTGGATCATAAAATTCCGAGCCTTGGATTTCGAATGGAAGAACGTTTTCATGTGAACATGTTAAAAGAAAAGATGGATTCGCTTGAGTTATCACCAGGTCCCTGGATCAATCGTTTTAAACAGGCCTTGTTTGAAAAACAGGACCCCAATACCCCCTTTTATGTGACTGAAAAGCAGTGGTTTTTCCTGGGTGAATTGGCGGAACAAGTGGCATGTATTTCTCCCGGACAAAAAATTGCCTATATAACTGATGTGATCTTCAATGATGAAACACGCGAACGAATGATAAAACTCGCAAAAGGGGTAAATGTTTTATTTATCGAATCTGCTTTTTGCAGTGAAGACAAGGTCATGGCTGCTCAAAAATATCATTTGACCACAGATCAGGCTGGGAGCATCGCACGAGATGCCGGCGTAGACAGTATACAGGTATTTCATTTTTCAACGCGATATATGCATACAGGTCATATTTTGTATCAAGAGGCCAGAAATGCTTTTAAAGGACTGGAAAGTGATTCGGAAATAAATTATCCCAACACTTGATTTACAAAAGGTGCAATGTCATCAATGTGAAGAATTTTACGTGCGGCACCCAAAGCAATAGCCTTTTGTGGCATGCCAAAAACGACAGAAGATGATTCATCCTGAGCAATCGTCAACGCGCCTTTATCTGCAAGTTTTTTCAAGCCAGCCGCACCATCACATCCCATACCTGTTAAAAGAATGCCCAGTCCTGATGAGCCATACTCTTGTGCGATACTTTCAAATAAAACTGTTGCTGAGGGTTGATGTCCATCCACTGGGCCTTTTTGAAATAATTTTAAACGACCTTCTCGTGTGACTGTCAGGTGATGATTGTCCTGGGCAATATACACATTGCCAGGTACCATTCGCATGAGATTTTCTGCCAGTTGGACATTGAAAGAGGTTGAAGAAATCAGCCATTTGGCAAGATTATGAACAAATCCTTGACTGATATGCTGAACAATAACAATAGGACTGGCAATATTTTGGGATAAGCCCGATAAAATTGTTTGAATGGCTGGCGGGCCGCCAGTAGATGCGCCGATACCGATCAGTTGGATGGCATGTTGATTCATGGTTTTTTGAGCGCATATTTTTTCAGGAAGTTTAAATTGTTTTCGACGTATTACCTTAACTTGAGACATGCTTTTGATTTTTTGAATCAGTCGGTCTGCAGCCGGGTCAATCCCTGGAATATCTTTCGGCTTGGACAAAGCAATCAATGCACCAGATTGAATTGCTTTTTTATGCGTATCTTCACTTTTTGAGCTGACTGACCCTGTGAGCGCAATGATAGGACAAGGCATATCCGACATGATTGATTGAATGGTGGCATATCCATCCATACTGGGCATGTGAATATCCATTGTAACAATATCGGGTTGATACTGCTTGCAGATTCTAAGAGCTTCAAGGCCATTAATGGCTTCTCCCAGAACCTGAATTTCAGGATCACTTTCTAAAATGCTTTTCACCAACAATCGAAATGTTGGTGAATCATCAACTATAACGACTCGAATCATGCTTTAACCAATTAAACGTTCAATTGTATCCAAAAGTTCTTTTTGATCAAAGGTGCCTTTGACAATATATGCATCTGCACCCACTTCCATCCCACGAATTTTATCTGCTCTGGATTCAAGAGATGTGACCAGAATAAAAGGCAGGGTTTTATAACGATCATCATCCCGCACACGTTCTGCAAGCTGAAAACCATTCATGCGGGGCATATCTACATCACTGACAACCGCATCAAAGGATTCACTTTGAATACATTCCCAGGCTTCTTGACCATCAGCACAAACCAAAACTTGATAACCCGCATTTTCCAAAATATTTTTTTCCAAAGTGCGCGTAGTTATGGAATCATCTACCACAAGAATACGTTTTCGTTCAGGTGGTGCAGGCGCTATATCCAGAGGGCGAAGGTAGGCAGATCCATGCTGTGCCGATTTCATCAGATCGGCAACATTGAGTACCATGACAATTTGACCATCACCCAAAATGGTCGCGCCCGATAAATTGTGGACACGCCTGAGTTGTTGTCCCATATTTTTGATAACAATTTCACGTGTTTCAAGTAATTCATCCACACGAAAGGTCAGGCGTTTTTCAGCAACGCTTAATACCACAACCGATATTTTGTCATCATCATTTGACGTTGGGGTTGTATCAGAAAAATCCAGTATAGCTGCCAGAGAAAACAAAGGCAATGCCTCATTATCCACAACAATGGCCGGCTTTCCATCAATCTGACCAATATCTTTTGAATGAACTTTTAAAATTCGCTCAACAGTGGTGCAGGGAATTGCCAATAATTCACCATCAACCTTGACCATCAGTACTTGACTGGTCGCCAGAGATAAAGAAACAGTCAACGCAATGGTTGTACCTTTATTGGGCTGGCTTTCTACAATTATTTGTCCCTGGAGTTTTTCTAAATTTCGACGAACAACATCCAATCCTACCCCACGACCAGAAATGTCTGTGACTGTTTTCTGCGTTGACAAACCCGAACAAAAAATCAGTTCTGTCAATTCTCTTTTGGAAAGCGATTTTGCTTTTTGTTCAGGTACAATATTTTTCACTACAGCCTGCTCTCGGACAGATTCCATGTCAATGCCACGACCATCATCAATGATTTCAATAACAATCGTACTCCCTTTTTGAGATGCCTTGAGAACGATTTTTCCTTGTTCTGGCTTTTCTTGTTTTATTCTTTGCTGTGGTGACTCAATACCATGATCAACAGCATTGCGCAAAATATGTGTTAATGGATCTTTTAGTGCATCAAGAACATGACGATCCACCTCGGTTTTTTCGCCCATGATTTTCAAACGAATGTTTTTACCTTGATTTCTGGATAAATCACGAATCATTCTGGGAAACTGATCAAACAATGAGGATATGGGTTGCATGCGCACATTACGAATTTTATCCTGAAGATCATCAGAAATAAAAATCAGTTGATCACAATCATTCATGAATTGGCGGACCAGCACATTTATATCTGTATGAATATGCTTGAGATTGTCTGCATTGTGATGCATAAATGAAAAAAATTGATTTAAGTTGTTATCTTCATAATGCTTTCGCTCCAGGGATTTCAAATTGCCACGAAGATGCCGCCACTCTTTATGCCATCTGTTTATACGTTTTTGCATGGTTTGAAGGTCAATTATGCGCTGCATGGTTCGCATGCGTGACCCCATCAATTCACCCATGCTGGCCATGAGTAAATCCAATTTGTTCGTTTTGACACGAATTGTATCATCACTGCCGGTGATTTGATCATTTGAAAACGATTCCATGTGAACTTTTTTTTCAATGCTTTTGTTTTTTTGAGGGTCAGGTCTTTTTATTTTTGTATGATTATTTTCAGGGGATTTTAGGCTGACAACTTCTTGCGTTTCTTTATTTTCCAGTTTTACATCATCCAGTTTTACATCATCCTGTTTTTCTTTATCATGCTGAATTTCATTATCATCTTGTTTTTCTGAAGAATCTTGCGGCTTATCATTATTTTGCTTTTTGTTCTCATCTTCTTTGATATAGCTAATCTTTAAATTGTGATCGTGATTTTTGGCCTGGGCGGTTGAATTTTTCTTTGGTTGTGATGATTCTAAAATAACAGTAGCAGCTTCCAGTTGTTGAACAATTCCATTTAATTTATCAAAAGGGAATTCATTGCCATTGAGTTTGTTACGCATGCATGCTTTGATAAGATCGACCGCTTGAAACATCAAATCAAACAATTGACTTGAAAGGTTGATTTTTTGATGTTGAATAAGGCCTAAAACATCTTCCAGTCGGTGTGCAATCAAGTTGATATCCAAAATATCAACAGTTCGTGATGCGCCTTTCAAGCTATGAGCTGCGCGAAATAACTCTGAGACAAGTGCATCAAACTTTTCTCCAGAGGCCCCCTGCTCCAGGCGAAGCAAACCTTTATTCAGAGTAAGAACATGTTCTTCCAGTTCGACTTTGAATGTGTCTAATAATTGACGCTTTAATGTTTCTTGATCCATTGATGACGCCTTTACTTAATTTTATAGTGGGAGTGCATTTCAAAAAAGAAAATATTTTTAGCCCTGAAAGGACGTAACATAGCAGCCCAGGTAATACCTCGGGTCATAAATTACAATGTTTTGAGCCCTGAAAGGCCGACAGGGCGTATGTACAAGTTGGGGGAACATAGTGCCCTTCGGGCAAATTTTAGATTAGCCTAACTTTTGTGCATCTTCGGAAAGCCTGTTTGATATTTGCTTCAAGTACAGTCCCGCTTGCTAACGCGCGCGGCTCAGATTAAAAGCTGCCGAAAATTTCAGAGCCGCGCGCGTTAGCAAGCGGCATTGCACTTGAACCAA
>Ga0272440_1001956_pt1 | contig 16385 bp, 11 predicted proteins | sample SSMMMBAug17_FD_192440 | JGI IMG/M metagenome (GOLD analysis project Ga0272440, IMG submission 192440) | Marine sediment archaeal communities from Little Sippewissett salt marsh, Falmouth, MA, United States - SSM-MMB-Aug17 | ecosystem: Environmental > Aquatic > Marine > Wetlands > Sediment ... | reverse complement strand
ATATCTAACATAACATCTTGAAAAGGAACGATTAAGCATTGTTTACATCTCATGAATGGTTTCATACCTTTAATTAATATTTCTCTAAATTTAATTGCTTTTTCTGAATTTAAGATATCAATAATATCTTTTTCAAATATATTCCCATAGTTATATTTTCCAGTAATTAACATACAGCAAGGTAAAACGTATCCAGCTGAATTAATAAACACACCTGACCATGGATTATGACAGGTTCGATTTGTTAATAACTCGTCTTTTTTTAAATTTATTTTTTTCCAAATATCATCAAAATTTTTAATCCAAAAAATTAAATTTGTAGAAATATGATATTTTTTTGCTAAAAGTATATTATTTTGAATACATTCTTTTAGCTTAATCTTATCAATGTTTTTTATATATTTTTCATTATTCATATATTCGCAATGAATATCTAAAGGCAAAAAATTTATTAAACCTATTTCAAGACTTTTTGCAAGTGTTAAAAATTCATTAATCATCTTATAGTTTAAATCTTGTATAACTACATTAAGCCCAAGTACAATATTTGATTTACTTTTTTTTTTTAAATATATAATTTTTTTTATACCTTTAATTATTAAATCAAAACCATCAATCCCTCTAATATTTTTATATTGTAAAGCATTACAACCATCTAAGGAAACTATTAGCTCATTTAAATCGCTTTCAATTATTTGAGTTGCATATTGATTAAGTAATAAACCATTAGTAGTTGAATAAACTGTTATTTTTTTTTTTCGAGCATATTTAACCATATTACAATAATCTTTATTTAACAGGTTTTCCCCTGCACCAGTTAAACTTAAAATGCCTGGCTGAACCTTATTTATTATAGTTTTAAATTGATCCAAGTTAAGATCGCGCATTTTCAGTAAATATTTTGAAAAACCAATCCATGGACAAGTTCGACATTTTGAATTACACCTTGTTGTTATTTCAAGACCTAACCAGCTAGGAACAGTTAATAGTTTTTGTTTTTTATGTATTGTTTGACAAAATGATAATATTTTTTTTTTCATTTTTAATAACTTTATAAAAGAAGAAGATTTATATATATTAAAATTACTTATTTATATATGACTAAATCTGTATTAAAAATGCAATTTCAATAAGTTTATATAAAAGAACAAAAAATACACAGTTCTTTCATATATATTCAACATAAACATAAAACCTATAATTAAATATTTATTATTGAACTTTTTAAGATTATCTTTATATCTTTTTGCAGCTCTAAATAAAATAAAAAATGCATAAAAAATAATAATAAAAGTTGGTAGAAAAAATATTAATTTTTTTAAATAGAATAAAAATAAAATTATTCCTAAAAGCATTAAACTAACTGTTAATGGAAACGAAAATAATTTCAAATACATAGTTATTTTTTTTAGAATTCTTATTTCTTCATTTATAATTTTAAATTGTATAAGACTATAATTTTTTGCAATTTTATATGTTTTTTCTAAAGAAGAAAAAAATGTAAAAAAAGGTATATGATATACTTTAAAAGTAGTTTCATTTATTATACTATAATTTTTCTCTCGAAATTTTAAACATAGAAATGTATCCTCAGCTCCATCAACAGGCAAGTCTGTATTAAAAAAAATATTTTCTTTATAAAAAATTGATTTTCGAAATGCTAAATTTGAAGTTGTCAAATAATCAACGTATTTATTTTTATTATCTAAAATAAAACCAAACCGAAAATAATGATAAGCTAAATTAATTATATCTTTATGATAATGATATACTGGTCCACCCACAATAGAAATATCTTTATTATCTTGGAAAAAAATTACAATTTTTTCCAAGATATTATTTTCAACTTTACAGTCTGCATCTGTAAAAAAAATCAAATCTGATTTTGAAAGTTTTATGCCTAAATTTCTGCAAAATGATGGTCCTTGTTGTTTTTCTGAAATAAGATGATAATTATTTTTATCTTTAATAAAATTATCTATTAAGGTATATGAATTGTCAGTTGAATTATTATCAACAATAATAACTTCATACAATTTTTTATCTAAAGATTGGTTTTCCAGACTGGTTAATGTGTCAATAATATATGAAGACATATTATAATTTGGAATAATGATTGAAATTTTTAACATGTTCCCCTCAAAACAACCTTTAAAAAATATAAAGGATGTAAGAATAAATTATATGGTTGAAAACAAGCGTGTGTGCAATAACAATTTCTTATTCTTTTTTTCATTTTTTTTATCTCTACAATTTTGCAAATATTTTTTAAATCATAATTAAGTTCATTTATATTTGTTTTTAAATCAAAACCCTCACAACAAGAAACTTTTCCATCTGGATAAACTACTGCTGAAAATTTATCTGCAAAGCAATGTATTTTTTTTAATTTTCCTGATTCAACTTGTAAAAAATATTTCATTAGATAGTTTTTAAAAAATCTTTTTAATTTCACCCAATCATTAGAGCCTATATCATAATTAATTTCTGTAAAATTAGATATTTGATTAATAACTTCTTTTAGTTGAATAAGATCAGGAAAAATAGTCTTATTATCTCTTACAAGTTCAAACGTATGAATATCTGGATTTATATTTTTTTTTACAAAAATCAATAATTCATCAATGTCATTAACTGTGAATTTTGAAATATTTGTATGAATAACTAAATATATTTTGTCATTAATAGCTTTATTTTTATTAATTGCGTCACAAGTTTCTAATACTTTATTAAAAGATTTTTCATTAGATCGTAGATTGTTATGAACTTCTTTAGTTCCATCTAAAGAAATAAATAAATGAATTTTTTGTTTAATTTCAAGTTTGTATAAAAAATCTATGATTTTATCAGTGAAATAACCATTTGTTACAATAGTTATATTTTTAGTTTTTTTAGAAAATAATTGTACGATATTCAACAAATCACTTCTTAAGAATGGTTCTCCGCCTCCAATTGAAAGATTTTCAATATAAGATATATTATGATAAATTTTTCTATAATCATTCAAAGATAATTCATATCTATTTTTAGGATTTAATTGTTTTGAAAAGCAACAATGCTGACATGAAAGGTTACATTTAAAAGTTATTAATATAATTAAATGAAGTAGTGAGTCAGTTTTATTTGTTTTTAACCATTTTAAAAGTTTTATTTTCACAATAAATCCTTAAGTTTATTAACTAAATATTTAGGATTTTTATACAATCTTTCTTTGAGTATTATTTTTATATATAAAGGAAATCTCTTAATTAAATCCATACGCTGTCTTTTTTTATTTAAAGAATCAAAATATCTTTGTAGCAAATCAATAACTTTAGCAGAGATTTTTTTATCAACATTGTCTAGTTGAAATAAGACAGGATTTTGATGAAAAAAAATATTCCAATCAATTTTTTTAGTATATCTATTTTTTTCTTTATACATTTTTAGCAATTCAGTTCCTGGATCAGGGGTAGCTATATTACAATGAGCAGTGTAAGGTTGAATTTTATGTAAGAGGTCCAAAGACATTTTAATATCATTAATTGTTTCACCAGGGAATCCAAACATGAAAAAAGCAGCAAGTTCAATTTTATATTTTTTTAACAAATTTGATGCATAAATAATATCATCTACAGTATTTCCTTTCTTAATTAACTTTCTAATTCTTGGAGAGCCTGTTTCTACACCAATAGAAACTTGAGTACAACCAGCCTTTTTCATTAAAAATACTAATTCTTCATTTAATTTTTCACCTCTTGTCTGGCAACCCCATGTTATATGTAATTTTTCGTCAATTATCCTATTTAGTAATTCCTTTGTATGTATTAAGTTTTGTCCAAAAGTATCATCACATATAAAAAAATGATGCACATTAAAATTTTGTTTTAATGACTTAATTTCCTCTATGGTTTTATCCAATGGAAAAATTCTTGTTTTATACCCATGAATTTTATGACTTGTACAATAAATACATTGATGTGGACAGCCCCTTGTTGTGAAGATTGGTTGGAAAACTACTGAAGGAAGTTTTTTATTATTAAGCAACAAATGCTTGGCAGGTAAATATAACTTATCTAAATCTTCAAAGCTTTGTTTTTCTCCAGTAAATAATATTTCATTGCCATTTTTATAATATAATCCTTTTATATCTGCAAATTTTTTACTATTATTTATATTGTTTAATAATTTTAAAGTTGTAGATTCTCCTTCCCCCTTAATAACATAATCAATATTTTTATTTTCTATTAAATCAATTGGAGCTATTGTAGCATGAGGGCCTCCACAAATAACTATAATACTTTTATTAATTTGTTTTGTTATTTTTGCAACATTTTTTACTGAGGCAAGTGAGGAAGTATATGATAATAGTCCAATAACATCTGGTTGCTGGTTTTTAATAACTTGTTTCACTTCTTGCCAAATAGGAGAATCAAGATTATTCAATATATCCAAATATTGTTTATGCAATTTGCTCATATTATACATATTGATTGTTGAAGAACCTTCAGTTACACCAGATGATTTATCACAATAATCAGCATTCCATATGACACAATCATAACCATTTTTTTCTAAAAGGCTAGCAATATATAAAGAGCCCATAGGAGGGTATGTTGAAACTAAATTTTGCAACCTATACCATGGTGGATTTATGAATAATATTTTCATTTTTATATACATTCATTTGTTCAATATTAAGAAACATAGTTATATATGTCTATAAAATAACATTTCATTTAATAAAATGGGTTTATCATTTATTAATTGATCGGCTTTTCTCAATATTTCTATAGAAAAAGATATTATTTTTTATGTCCCTTTTGTTTAGTGGCTATTATGTTTAATTCTGATGCTGCTCCACAAAAAAAAATTATCAGCTGGTTTTTTCCTATAGTTTTATTTTTCATATTTTTTGAATATTGTCCTAATCATGTTACAGCCATATTTCTTTGGTAAAATAATTTTCATAAAATTCATAATAATAAATCTAATCTTACCATATAATCCGAATGATCTACATTTTATAAAAAAATATTCTAATTTTTTCAATTTAAATCCAGTCTTAGAAAAAGAATCTACAATTTCAGACTCATCAAGGGCCCTTTCATTTTCATTTAACACAAGAATATTTTTAAAGAAGTTTCTATAGAAGCTAAATTTTATTAAAATTTTTGAAATGAAATTAATTCCAAATTTTTCATAAGGATTTTTTGCATTCGGATCAACTGTATAAACTAATGAACCATTTTTTGTCACTCTGTTTACTTCTCTTAATACTTCTGTAAAATCTTTAAAATGATGCAATACTCCTAAACACATACAATCATCAAAAATATTATTTTTAAAAGGCATAAATTCTGCATCACCAACTACAAAAAAAATATTATCATATTCTGATAAATTTTTTTTACATACTTTTATAGCTGAATAAGAAAAATCAAAAGCAATAACTTTTCTTAAATTATTTATAGGAAAAGAATTTATTTGTCGACCAACACCGCTTCCTACATCAAGAATAAATGAATTGTCAGTCCATTTAATAAAACTTTGGAGTTTTTTTATTTCATTTAACTCTTCTTTAATTATATTACTGAAATTTATTATTTCATTAAATGAATTCTTTTCTGCTTGTTTATTTTGCATATTATAATCCTTTTGGCTTTTGTTGGCATGAATTATTCTCACTCGATTTCGATTTTTGGTAATCCATAACAGGTAGTGTTTTTATTATAGTTATATCATATATAGTGATTCAAATTCTTAGCCCTGAAAGGGCTTAAATTATGCCTTTTGAAAATTCTAATAAATAATCAGAAATAAAGTGTTCTTTCGGTAAGCATGGGTTATTTTTTATTTTTTGCCTTTTGGAAAGAATACTGCTTGCTAACGTGCGCGGCTCTGATTCGTCAATATTTGTTAACAGAGCTGCACGCGTTAGCAAGCAGTTTGTGATTAATGCCACAATTCTATATGTCAAGGCATACTTGCCGAAAGGACACGAAATAAAAACACTACCTGTTATGGGCTACCAATTTTTTAAATTTAAACTTTTTATATTTTTAAAAATATTAATATTTAATGGTTTAGTAAAAAGTCAAAAATGATTTTATTCTTTATGAAATCTTTAAAGTCAATTTTTGTAAAAATTGACTTTTTACAAAACCATCAATATTTAATTCATACTATTTTTTTTATCCAATTATATAATTTTTTTATTCCAAGCTTGTAACCCACCTCAGGTTTCCAGCCCAAACAATTTAATAGTTTGTTATTATTAGAAATAAATATTTTTTGATCTCCTGGTCGAATATTTGAATATTCAAATTGAATATTTATATTTAGCTCCTTTTTTAAAAAATTAAAAAATTCTAATATTGAAATAGAATTATTTATCCCCCCTCCAATATTAAAAATTTCACCTTTAACCTCATCAATATTAAGAATTGCTTTTTCATAAGCATTTATAATATCTGTAACATATAATATATCTCTAACCTGCTTGCCATTTCCATATACAGTAATTTGTTTATTTAATAATGAAGCAATTAAAAACCAGGCAATCCACCCTTGATCTTCCATTCCATATTGATGATCACCATAGATGCAAGATTGACGAAAAACAACTCCTGGAATGTCATACATACGATAATAATCTCTAACATATTGATCTCCACACCCTTTAGAACAGCCATATGGACTGTGGAAATCAAGAGGACAACTTTCATCTATACTTTCAATATCACTAAAAATATATCGAGTTTCTTTTTCAATAGTATCGAACTGTTTAAGGGCTCCATAAACTTTATTTGTTGATGAATAGATAACAATAGGTTTTTGTTTCAATTTTCTTGCATATTCTAAAATATTAAAAGTACCAAGGGCATTTATTTGAAAATCAATCTGTGGGTCTATTACAGAAGAAGTTACTGCAACTTGTGAGGCAAGATGAAATATAATATCGATATTTGGATAATTATGTAAAATATCATTAATAGCATTTTCTTTGCTAATATCTATATTTTTGAAATCTATTGAAAAATTATTTTTTAAATATTTGAGATTTTTTTCAGTACCTTTTCTAAAAAGATTATCAATAATTATTATGTGGTTATTTTTTTGGAAATGCTTCGCAACATTAGTTCCAATAAAACCAGCTCCTCCTGTAATTATAATCTTTTTATTATGAATTTTCATTTAATATCTCCATTATAAATTAATTAGATTTTGATTTTTTTTTTCAGCAAATACAATATAACCAAGGGCTAATTTTTTATTTTTATCTAATATTTTATCAATTTTATAAGTAATGAATACAAATAATTTATTAATATAAAAATATAGTTTTTGAAAGCCATAAATATTTGAAAAAAGCGATAAAAATAATCCAGATACAATCGTTGATAAAAAACTAAGGCCCCCTCCAACAGGTTCAATCTTTTTAACATGAAAGTTTGATTTTTCAAGTAAATATTTTATTCCATAATTGGTAAATCTATAAAAATCATTTGGTTCGTCATGAATATTATGTATATGGGGAACAGTTATTATAATTGATCCATAATTTTTTAAAACCCTGTGCATTTCAATCAATATTTCAAAAGGTTCGGGTGTATGTTCCAAAACAGCTGATAAAAAAATATTATCAATACTTTCTGTTTTTATAGGAAGATTTAGTGCATTAGCATTAAAATCAATAGAAATTTTTTCCTTTTTTGCAAGATCACATGAAAAATATTTTTTAAATTTTGTTTTTAAAAATTTTTTAAAAGCCAGTGCTCCAGCTCCCACGTCTAAAATCATTTCATCTTTAGTATCATTAATATAACTATTTAGAATATAAAACATAGAATAATTAGTTGAAGTAAGAAAATGATATTTATCTTCTTTAATCATTCTAATATTCAATTCATTCCATTGTTTTGTTAATTTTTTCATAATTATTATCGAATAATTCTAAAAGAATTGTTATTTATTCTCACAAAACTATAAGAATTTTACTATTTAGCAGGAGGTAATCAAACAAGATTGTCCCAAAAAATTATAACTAAATATATGTATCGTTTTTTAAATAATTATTTACAGTCCTTATTAAAAAGGGCTTTATTAAACCTTTCCATTTTAAAGGCTCTTTTAAATAGCTTTTTATTGCGAGTTTAGTTGATAATTTATGAATTTTTTCAATTTCATTTTTTAATTCAGTATTTGTTAAATATTTTGTTTTTGAAACTGTATCAAAGCCAAAACAATTTGAAAAATTTGAAAGTGAAAAATGATCAGCCTTTAAAAAATTTTGTTCCATCATTCGTTTTGTTAAAGGCGTATTTGGAAAAGGCCTGAAACTGGCTGGAACTATTGTTGTTGGTTTAGCTTTTTTGATAAACTTTATTGTTTTATTAAATGATTCTTTTGATTCCTCAGGTGTTCCTAATACCATGTAAGCTGCGCATTCAATATCATATTTTTTTGCAAGATTTATTGTTTTGTATATATTATGTACTTTTATTCCTTTTTGAAATGAATCAAGAACCATTTGTGAAGCGTTTTCAAGGCCAATATGAATTCGAAAACATCCACTTTTCTTCATGAGTTTAAACAACTCTTCGTCAAAATTGTCACATCTAAACCAGCATTCCCATTTAAAATTATAGTATAATAGTAGTTCTGAAACCTGTTTTGCTCTTTTTATACCTGGATTAAACTGGGGATCCCAAAAATAAATAGATTTAATTTTATATTTTTCCAATAAATCAAGTTCTTCTTTAATATGATCTAATGAGCGAAGCCTGTGAGGAATATTTTTATCAGCCATAAGACAGAATTCACACTTTCCCCATCCACATCCCCTTGATAAAAATGAATACCAGTTAGATTTTCCTTCTTTATAATATTTTCTCATCGGAAGTTTATCAAATAATGGCTGAGGTAATCTATTTAAATCTGGTATAAAGTCACCACCAATTACACCTGACTTCCCATTAAGAAAATCAAAAATTACCCTTTCTGGTTCTCCATACATAATTCTTTTCACATGATAGTTTTTTATTAATTCATTAGAAAAAATAGGATTTAACATATCTTCCCAAACAATAGTTTTTACCCCTATTCCTTCTGCAAAATAATAATATATTAAATCATCTATAAGTGTAGTATCTCCACATTTAATAATAAGATAGTCTGGATTATTTGTTAAAATCCAACGATTAATTTCTCTTGGAAGCATATTGCTGGCATTAGCATCAAGAAAAATAACTTTATGTTGTTTTGAAATTTCTGCAGCTAATATTGCAAGTTCTGTTGGAGAAGTTGTTCCATAAACTAAATCAACTCCTCTTGAAAATCTTGCAACATTGAAATTAATAATAATATCCTTACTAAGACGCTTTTGAAATTTTGGAGGATTTAATAAACATATTTTCAATCAAGCACCTCTTTATAAATGTCTAATAATTTCTTAGCCTCATTAATATAATCGTGTTTTTTTATGATAATATCTCTCAAAGCATTTCCATTTGAAACTCTTATTTTTTTATTTTTTAATAAACTTATATGATTTATGATTTCATCTATATTGTCACCTATACAAAGTGCGGATTTTTCAGGAAATCCAATTGCACCATTTGTTGTAGAAATTACTGGTAAACCAGCAGCAGCAGCTTCTAATAACTTAAACTTAGACCCACCATAATCCCAAAAAGACATATATGGGTTTAAAAAAACTGAGATATTTTCTAAAAAATTTGTATATTGTAAATGATTTAATTGTCCTAATATTTTTATATTTTGATTTTCCATAAGCTCTTTTTTTTGAGCATTTGACATATTACCCGCAATATAAAATTTGATATCTGGAAATTTTTTGGCAACCATTAAAGCAACATCCAGACATGCCCTGTCCATATTGTCTGTAAAATCTGATGCTGAAACACCAACAATAAGCTCTTCCTTATTAGATATTTTATATTTTGATATATTTACAGGATTTGTTATTATTATTATCTTTGATTTATCAATTTCCATATTATTAATAATATCATTTTTAATAGATTCGCTGGCAACAATTACACGAGTTGCATTATTTATCGCCTTTTTTTCAATATTTTTTAACAATAAGGGAATTACACATTTTCTCAAAAAAATTCGTTTTATAAACCTTCCTTCATGTTTATATATCTCATTTGTTTGAAGGGTCATAAACGATGGCATATCTAGGATATATTTTTGTTTGAGGAGAGTTGCGCCAATACAGTGATGAACATGAACAATTTTACATGGAATTTTTTTTATCTTTTGAAACAATGGAAAAATTTTTGGATAAATATATTTTCCAATCTCCTTTTGATAGTATCTTTTTTCATTATTATCAGTTTCATAAGAATAGAGACAGAAATTATTAAATCCATTTTTTAAAAGTCCTTCTGCCTGAAGTCTAATTCTTATTGAATTTCCTCTTCTTTGTTTAACACTAAAAGGTCCAAATAAACCAATATCAAACATAATAAAACCTGTTCTACAGATTTAGTATAAAGATTTTGGCAAGGCTCCTATATCAAAATTATCCGCAGGCGTACAAATAGTACGTTGAGGACGAATTTTTATCTGTGAAAATAGTCTAAAATCTTTATGACTAAATCTGTAATAATTTAATAATTTATAACATCAATATATTGATCAGTAATATTTTTCATACTAAATTTGGTATAAAAATTTTTAGAAATAGTCAAGCTTTTAAAATTTTTCAAATTTATTAACTTTTCTATTTTGTTCCTCATTTGATTATAATTATTTTTTTCAATAAGAAAATCTTTATCTTCTTCTAACATTTCTTCATTACCAGCAATATTAAATGCAACAACTGGAAGATTACAAGCTTTTGCTTCTAAAACAACATTTGACATTCCCTCATATAATGATGGAAGTACTAATAAGTCATTTGAATTATATATTGATGGCAGCTTATTCCTTTCTAGCAAGCCATAAAAGTTTATTGTCTTATAATTTGATGACTGAAAAATTTCCATTATTTTTTTTTTTAAGGGACCATCGCCTACAATATTTAAATTAATATATAAACCATTAGTATTTAACTTGTTAAATACACTATTAATAAAATTAATTATATTTTTTTGATGTGCTAATCTTCCAACAAATAGAATATTGAATACATTTGAATTAGTTTCATAAGAATAGATTGGTTTAAATAACTCTGTATCCACTCCATTGTAGATAACTTTTATATTTTTTTTATTATAAAATTTATATGCAAGATCTCTTAACCCTTTACTATTAGCAGTTATTGCCAATGATTCTTTAAAGATAGTTTTATTAAAGCCTTTAACAATTTTATGATAAAAATTGGTTTCTTTAGGGGAAAATCCAGGTACATCAGCACCTCTTAAGCATAAAATATAAGGGACAAAATACTTTTTTTTCATATATAAGGATAATGGTCCACATGGTAATGCAAAAAAATTGATGCAAATATCCGGTTTTACAATCTTATAATATTTATCAATTGATAAAAGTCCAAAAAAAATAAAGCTAATCAGTCCCTTTATTGAAGATTCATATACTGATTTTCTATATGATTTAACTCTAAATATTTCAATATTATTATTTATTTTAGTATAACTATCTTTACAATTAAACAATGAAGTTAAAATGGAAACTTTGTGATCTCTTTGAGCAAGATTTTGAGCAAGATATTTTGTAAAAGTTGCAGCTCCACCCCCTATAGGAGGATATTCATAATTAATAATTGATATTTTCATAAATTTTAATTTTAATTAATTAATCACTGATATTGAGTCTTATTTTTGTATTAATACATTCTAAAATAACTACTATATATAATCATTTAAAATAGTTTTTATAGTAAAATAATTTTTATTTTGCCCTTCAAAATACGATCTAATCATTATTTCACCTAATAGACCCACAAAAAATATCTGAAGACAGGCCAGTAATAAAATAGCAAATAGTATTAACAAAGTATTGAAAGATAATTGAATTTCAACAAATAAAGTCAATAAAGCTAAAATAAAAATAAATGATAAACCCATAGTCATTAATAATTTTGCAATTTTGCCAAAAAACTGAATGGGCCTTGTCAAATAATCTGAATAAAAACGTACAAGAACCAGATCAAAAATTACTCTTGATACTCTAGATAAATTATATTTTGTTTCACCTTTTATACGTTCACGATGGTTAACAGGAATTTCTGTAATATTAACTCCTAACCATGCAGCAAAAACAGGTATGAATCTATGCATTTCGCCATATAGATGAATATTTTTTACTATTCCTCTTTTATATGCTTTAAGAGTACAACCATAATCATTTAATTTAACTCCAGTTCCAGATATAAGCCAATTTATAATTTTATTTGCAATTAGTGATGGAATTTTTCGAGACAAAAACCTGTCTTTTCTATTTTTTCGCCAACCACTAACCAAATCAAATCCTTGTTCCATCTTTTCCAACAATCTTGGAATATCTGCAGGATCGTTTTGCAAATCACCATCCATAGTGACTATAATATTTCCAGAACAATATTGAAATCCTGCACTCATTGCTGCTGTTTGTCCATATCTTCTTCTAAACTGTATTACCTTTATATCCGGATTATCATTTGCTAAATTATTAAGTATATTAAAACTATTATCATTACTACCATCATCAATAAATATGATTTCATATTTTTCTTTAAATTGCTTTAATACATTTATTAACTCATCGTACAAAACTGGAATATTCTCTTCTTCATTATTTATTGGAATAACTATTGAAAGTGTTATTTTTTCGATATTATCACGTTCTGAAAATTCTGTTAAAATTTTTATTGGATCAATGTTATATATTTTATTTTCATTTGAAAGTTGAGTTCTCGAATTTATAAATTTTTTTTTATTATTTTTTATTAAAAAATCAAGCTGTTTAGATAGTTCAATTACTTCTGGATCATCTGGATTAACCATAAAAAGCATGTTTATTATTTTTTGAGCATTTAATAAATCATTACTTTCAATGTAAATCCTTCCCAGGCTTATTGCAGCTTTTGAATATCTTGGATTTACTTTTAATACATTATTTAATAATTTGATAGCATCTTGAAATTTTTTTTGTTGAGCATAAAGCAAACTAATATCATGCTGCAGTTCAATATTTTTAGGATCAAGTTTAATAGCTTTTTGAAAAATAGTTAATACATTATTAGTAAGGCTTAAATTATCTAATATGTTATTTGTGTTCATTTTTTTCCAGAATGGCATAATTACTGATTATACTATAAATAATTTTCAAGAGGAATATTTTTTATAACTTTAATAAAATCACCACTGTTATTGACTACCCATATTTAATATTGCTTAGAAATTTTCTAATTTAATATTGCTTAGAAATTTTTTCTAAACAATATTAATTTTCACAAATTAATTAATTTATTATAATATAATATAATTAAAATATAATACAAATTTTGTCATAAAGAATTTGCAATACGTTCCATATCAACCGAATTTATTTTTCCACATTTGAAACATAAGTAAAGTCCATATTTGCTTTCGACAGTCTTGTTTACCTTTAAAATGTTTTTCTAACAATGTTTCTATTGCTTTTGCATTAAATATACCCTGATTTTTAATTTTTGAAGAAGAAAATATGTCTAAAATAATTGGTTTTAGTTCATTTTTCATCCACTTTGCCAAAGGAACTCCAAATCCTTTTTTATTTCTGTACAGTAAATCTCTATTAATTTTACTTTGTAAACTTTTTTTTAGTATATATTTAGTACAAATTCCTTTTAATTTCAGTTTTGAAGGTATTGTATTAACAAATTCTGCAAAATTTACATCTAAAAAAGGTGATCGAACTTCAAGAGAAACAGCCATACTTGCTCTATCGACTTTTGTAAGAATATCTTCAGCTAAATAAAATTTTGAATAAAGAAAAATAATTTTATCTATTTTATCTCTAAAATTAATATTGTTTATTGTAGATAGAATATTTTCATATGTATTAAAATCTGCTAATTTTTGTTTGATCTCAGGACTTAATATATCATCTTGATCATTTTTTGAAAAAGAACCTAACCATACTTGATTTCTTATTTCTGGAATATAAGGAATTCCTTTTAAAAATTGCTTTAATTTAAAATCAAAACTCATATTTTTTGTCGAAACAGGAAGTATTCTACTAAGATTGACGATTTTATTATGAAAATATTTTGGAATTTTTTCATAATATGACGCAAATACATGTGCAATAAAAGGATCATATCCTGCAAAAAGTTCATCACCTCCATCACCTCCTAAAGCAACAGTTACATAATTTCTAGTGAATTTTGCAAGTAAATATGTAGGAATAATTGATGCATCAGCAAAGGGTTCATCAAGAAATGAAAAAATTTCAGGTAAAATGTCAAGCATTATTTTTGGGGTAAGAATTTTTTCATGATGATCTGTTCCAAATTTTTTCGCTACTTTTCTTGAATAGCTTGATTCATCAAAAGATTTTTCATTAAATCCTATTGAAAAAGTCTTAATATTTTTTCCACTAATTATTTCAGACATTAATGCTACAATAGCTGAGGAATCAATACCACCACTTAAAAAAACGCCCAAAGGAACATCACTCATCAATCTAATCTCAATTGATTTTTTTAATAAATCTAATATTTTTTTCTCAATCTCAGAAACATTATAAGCTATATCTTTATTATTAAATTGAATATCCCAATATTTCTTTATCTTTACTTGTCCATTATGCCAGATCAGAAAATTTCCAGGAAGTAATTTTTTTACCCCCTTGTAAATACTGTATGGGGCAGGAACATATTCATACAAAAGATACAAACTTAAGCTTTTATAATCTAACTCATTTTTAAAATCTGGATTTTTATTTAATGACTTTAATTCTGATGCAAAAAAAAAATCTTCATTTGATTGATAATAATACAGAGGTTTTTGCCCATAGCGGTCTCTTGCAAGCAGTAATAATTGTTTATTTTCATCCCATATACCAAATGCAAACATCCCATTTAATTTATTACATATTTGATCTCCATACTCCTCATATCCATGAATTATTACTTCTGTGTCTGTATTTGAATTAAATTTATGACCTTTATCAACTAACTCTTTTTTCAATTCTTTATAATTATATATTTCTCCATTAAATACAATATAAATTGTTTGGTTTTCATTAGTCATAGGTTGATGTCCTGATCTCGAAATATCAATTATACTAAGTCTTCTATGACCAAGACCAACAGCATTCCCATTTTTTTGGGAAATATATAAGCCTAAATCATCAGGACCTCTATGACTTAAAGCATTTGTCATTTTCTTTAAAACAATTTGGTCAATTTGTCGATTTTTATTATTAACTAATCCAACAATACCACACATAAATAATCTTCTATTATTTATATTATTATTATTACAACTAAAAAATAAATCATAATGTCAATCAATTTATCATGTCAGATAATGAGAAATCAAAATTCGCCCTTTACGAACCTGCCTTGCCAAAAATCAAAATCCACAGATATGAAATGTTATTATTTTTTAACTAAGTTATGATAGCCTTGTAAAAACTCAATTTTATAAAAATAGATATTAATAATTTCAAAGTTTTATACAGATAATAATTTTATTATTTGCCTTTTTTTTGATTCCATCAAGTAATGCTAAAAAAATATATTACACATTTCAAAAAATGTTCTCATTGGTATTTCTGTACTGTAGAAAAGTAGCGTGATATATCCATATACGACCTAATATTTTTTGTACGATTAAAAAAAAATGAGCATGTTTTTTTTGAACGTTCCTAATTGATGTTATATCTATTTTTGAATTATCTGAATTACTTTATAATTTATAACATTCCAGAAATAATTAGTAAAGCTTTAATTATATCTGAAATATCCATTTTTTCATTTTGATTTAGATCACAATGAATAGTTGTTTTGTCTATTTAATTAAATATCTCCTAAATATAGATTTTTATATGAAATCAATATTTCAGTTATATAATTTTGAAAATACTCTGATGAGATGTTTAAAAGATATTTTCCATAAGCAATATCACTAAATTTAAAATCTTCGCTTAATTGAGTTTTCTTTTTTATTCCATTTGACAAAGTAACAGATGCATTTTTAACAACTGTTTTATAACCGGGTAAATTTGTTATAACCCTGCCATTTATATTTCCTGTTAACTCTACCCTGAAATATGGAGAGGATACATTGACGCCCAAATCCTTAATACTAATTTCTTGATCTTTAAAAATAATACTTACAAAATCGTCGGTATTTGAAGATACCTGTGTTACATTTAGAATAAATATTAGAAAAATAATTTTTTTTATAATGTGTAAGCGCATTTGTATATTTATCCTTTTA
>Ga0272440_1001955_pt1 | contig 16385 bp, 14 predicted proteins | sample SSMMMBAug17_FD_192440 | JGI IMG/M metagenome (GOLD analysis project Ga0272440, IMG submission 192440) | Marine sediment archaeal communities from Little Sippewissett salt marsh, Falmouth, MA, United States - SSM-MMB-Aug17 | ecosystem: Environmental > Aquatic > Marine > Wetlands > Sediment ... | reverse complement strand
CAAAAAAAATACAGAGATCGACATCGAAAGCCGCGGACTTTGCTAACCGGCCTGTAATTCAACAAAACGCAATACGTGAGGAGCAAAGGACCGCTGAAACCAGACTATGGGTAAGAAGTGATGAGCTAATATCCGCTGAAAACGCGGGAAGCTAACAAACGAGAAAGTGATAACTGAGTTCAGCTGACATCTTGAAGTGTTGCGCAATAGATTTCATTGAATGATACCGAGATCAACTGAAAACGTTTACTGTGCGAATATTTGATAAAACACGAAATTGAAATCTGAGATCCTTTGAAATCATCTGTTACCTGTGAAGACCCAACAAAATTTAAACATTTAATTACAAAATTATAATTTTCTGGTATACAGTTGAAAATTAAATGAATCTGGCAGGTAGTTGGAACAATAAGCTCTGCTCAAATATAAGGATTTTTACATAAATATGAGAATATTTAAATACAGAACTTTTGAAAAATGGGCTAAAAAACAAGGTATGAGCAATACAGATCTTAAAAAAGCAATAACAGAGATACAAAAGGGACTCGTAGATGCCAATTTGGGCGGCAATGTTTACAAAAAAAGGGTTGGAATACATGGCAAAGGTAAAAGAAATTCACATAGAACAATAATTTTGATGAAAGTTCAAGATAAGGCGATATTTGCACATGGATTTGCTAAAGGAGAAAAAGGTAATATTACAAAAAATGAGTTAGAGAGCTTTAAAGTAATGGCGAAAGCGTTCCTCAATTTGAATAATAAGCAAATAAAGATTTTAATTGATAAACAAAATTTAATAGAGGTTCTATAAAATGAAAAAAGTCCAGGAAACACTAAATGAGATGGCAAAAGATCTTTATGAAATTGGAGCAATTGATAAAACAACATTGAAAAAAATTGATATAAAATCAATATCATCAGTACCAAACTATACTGCTAAACAGATCTCTTTAATAAGGCATAAATTAAGTTTTAGCCAAGCAGTATTTGCAGCCTACCTAAATGTATCGGATAGAGCTGTAAAAAATTGGGAACAGGGAAAAAGTCGCCCAAGAGGTGCAACTCTTAAGCTACTTTCCATTGTAGATAGAAAGGGTATTAAAGCAATTGCATAACAAAACGCAATAAATGACGTCAAAAGTTCTAAGAAATTAATAAGACACGAAAACAAGAGCTGAAAATTTCTGAGATTAGTTGTTACACTAATATTAATATAACAAACATCATAATGATAGTTAATTATGCGGTTTAGCATAATTCATGCCATGAATATTTTATAAAACAAAATATTTCAAATAATTTTTAAGAACTTAATTTAGTTGATAAAATAAAATGTTCAAAATTGTTCATTTGTCGGCTAACACCTAAATTATCGTATTAGCCGGATTCGTATAAAAATAGGTTATATTCGTAAACTTAGGGCTTACAGTGTAGTCACAAATATTTTTTTATTGATTTTGTGTTCGTTTTACAATATTTTTCAAATAGGGTCTATCTGAGAATCCAAGCATGCGGTAATTGTAAATAATTACACTGAAGAAGAACTCTGATTCGTCTGATTAAATGATGGGCTATGATGTGGCAGTTTGCTAAGCATCCACGCAATCTGTTAAAGGTCAGACTTTACACTAAAGTGCGTTGTGGCAGTTCACTGAGCAGCAACACATACGGTTTACGTTGGGTTTTTACACAAAAATGTGGTTGGATTGTTGATTGTTGAGCAGCAACGTATTCGGTTTTAGATTTTATTTTCACCCAAGATCGTGGCAAATCGCTGAGCAACAAGCAATCGGTTAAATTTCTGACAACGACCCAAGAGTGCTGTGTTAAAACGATGAAAGCTCGCAACAAAACATAAACTTTCAACATAAACGCTGAACAAGAACATAAATGATTTAGAGTTCGTAAATTCAACCAATAGCGTATAGACTGAGGCTGCATTGCAATAACGCAGCCGGTTATAGTCGTTATGATACAGATTTACTACGCACAAATGAAAATAATTCGAAACTTGAAAGATTCGGCTTCAATAAAATCAAGAAATTATATTCATGTACTAAGAGTTAAAATTCCGGTCATTAAGACAAGTGAATGATAGTTGTGATCTGAGTAATAAATTGGTTAAATTTAGTGCAATAACTTTTGAGTGAAGATTGTAGCTAATCAGCGAGCAAATAGTTATATTTTGTTAATAAAAATTAGAAAAAATTTGAAAAAATCGATAATTTTATGATAAATATTATACTATTAATTAAGAGTTTATTATTTTCGAATAAGAAATAAACACTGTATTCCACAGACGTTGTTAAATTACAATGTCAAGATTATAGATTCATAGTCAACAGTTTTTACTCTTTTCTACCCGAAAACTTGCGATTGGATACTTAATATATCAAATCATTTGGTGTTAATTCTGTTTTTAATTGCAACTATTGCGGTATATTCAATAGAAAGTGTTTCAGAATACTGGTATTGTAACAAATAATTCATTAAAGGTGTTACAAGTGAATTTTCATAAATCAATGTATCGGAAAAACAAAAAAATTATAGAAACAGCCTATATATAATAAATTTAAAAAAAACTTAAAAGTTAGGCGAATTAAAAAAGTTGCTCGAATGGTATTATGTTCATGTTTCGGAAAAACAAAAATTTTATAGATTAATCCTAACATTATTTATAAGTAATAACATTAAAATGTTAGAGTAACTTTTAAATTGCCCGAAGGGCATTATGTTCTCAAGGTCAAGTTATTATGATATAATGATTACTTTTTGATCAAATATAAACCATCTTTTGTAATTGATTTTTAATTCAATATGATTGACTTTAACAAACAGCAAACAAATCTAAAAAGAAATAGATGGAAGAACTATATAGTATGAAAGAAAAAATATTCGTAATAGGAAAAGGAAGAAACAGCGATATCATTTTGGCAGATGAAACTGTTTCGAGCATTCATGCTGAAATTTTTTATACAAACAATAATGAAATATATCTGCGTGATAGAAACAGCACAAATGGTACTTTTTTGTTGAAAAACAAAATTTTTCAGAAAGTTGAACAAACCTATTTATCTCCAACTGATGTTGTAAAATTTGGCCTATGTGAAATGGCTGTAAAAGATTTATTGGAATATCTACATTTAAAAACACCTCCTATCTATCAAGATAATCATAATAACAAAAAGAATCACAAAATAGAAGGTGATAAACTTCTAAGATGTACATACTGCGGCGCAGCAAAAAAGCAAGGTCAATCTTGTGAAACGTGTGGTAATGAAACAAGGAGTATTTATGCAAAAAATATCTCGACTTAATATGTCATTTATTTCAATTGGGGGTGGGATCGTTTTGATAACTATATTATCATTTTTATTACCAATAATAAGTCTCAAATCTTCGGAAATAATATTAGACCGCTATTCTACAATATTTTTATACCCTTTTACGATTCAAAATTTTATGATTATTTTGTTTGCAATAGGTTTAGGTGAATTATTTTTGCGTTGGAAAGAATCGTATTCAGAATATTTATATACTATAAAACAATATTTACCAGAAGATGAACGTACATTGTTACAAAGCCATGACTTGGGACCTATCAGACAAAAAGTGTTGAGCGATATCAAGGAGTCAGGAGCATTTCTCCCAAATATGATCAACAGATGTATTCTTCAATTTCAGGTTAACCAGTCCGTTAGTGAGACAAACAATCTTCTAACTTCAATGAGCGAAATATATTCTCATCAAATTGACCTGAAATATCATATATTAAGGTATATATCCTGGGCAATTCCAACTGTTGGTTTTATTGGAACTGTTGTCGGAATAGCATACGCATTAGGTGATATAAACCCAAGCGACCCTGAACTTCTTATATCTGTAACAACTAAATTATCAGTTGCTTTTAATACGACACTTCTCGCTCTTATTCTTAGCGCAATTCTTGTTTTTTGTATTCATTGGATTCAGGAAAAGGAAGAAACATGTTTGAATAAAGCAATGGAATATTGTTTAAATAATTTTATAAACCGTTTGTATACATCAAAAAAATAGATCGTATTATTGTGAAAAAGAAAAATAGAGAGTTCAATATTTTTAATTTATCAATGTTGGATGTTTTTGCTTCAAGCATGGGTGCTTTTTTGATTATTATGGTGGTACTGCTTCCATATTACAAAAAAGATGCACAAGTGTTAATGGAACAGTTACAACAGCAACAAGAGCAAACAAGACAAATGCAACAACAGCTAAAACAACAACAAGAACAAATACAACAACAGCAACAACAAATAACACAGCAGAAAAATGATATTCAAAATTTAGAAAAAAAGAAAAAGAATCTTGAGGATCAACTAAAAAATACTTTTTTAATTGTCGTTATGAATTGGAAAACCTCCAAACACGACATAGACCTTCATGTTATCGATCCAAATGGTAACGAGTTTTATTACAGCAAAAAAAAAATTGCGGGTATTAATGGCGAATTGAGCGAAGACACGCAAAGTGGTCCAGGTGTTGAAGTTTGGGAAATACCTAAAGCTGCTCCTGGTAAGTATAAAGTATACTACAAATTTTACTTAAAACACAACAACAACAGATCTTCTGAAGTTAGTGGAAGAGTATACTATAGAGATGGTAGTAAAAAATTTAGAAAAATAATTTTAAAAAAAGAAAAAGAAAAACGATTAGTGGCAACCATCACAGTAAAAAATGATGGACAGGTTATTATCCACTAAATTTAAACAATAGGAGGAAATAAATATGGCTATGCAACGTTGCAAGGATGGATTACACTTTTATGACACAGACAAACATTCTTCTTGTCCTTATTGTCGTGATCAGGGTGGAACAGTAGATAGCACAAGAGCTGCTGACTTTAATGATGATGAAAGCGGCAAAACTGTTGCAATTAATTCTTTACAATCAACAAATACACTACCAATGCCTTCTCCGGATAGTGATGTGACAATTGGAATTTTTAGAAAAAAGGCTGGTTTTGAACCTGTTGTTGGTTGGTTAGTCTGTACTGAAGGATCTGTAAAGGGAAAAGACTTCAGAATTAAACCTGGTATCAATGAAGTTGGTCGAGATGATACTCAGGATGTTGAAATTGTCATTACTGGTGATGAATTAATTTCCAGACGTGACCATGCTGAAATAGAATATGATCCTGAAGAAAATGCATTTTATCTTGTTCGAAAGAAAAATCCAGCTGTAAAGATAAATGGGAAAAGTGTTCGTCAGCCTACACTTCTAAATTCTCATGATATTCTTCAGTTTGGTGATTCTGTATTTATTTTTGTCCCATTATGCACGGAGAGTTTTAAATGGGTAATAGAATCATAATAATATTTTTTTTAATTTTGCTATACATTGGAAACCTAAATGTATATGCCAGTGATTCAGGTACAGTAAAATTAATTGTATCTCAGGTAGATGTATATCTGCCTGAGATTACAATATATGCTAACTTGCTTGATAAAAATGATAACCCAATTCAACCGGCACCAACTTCTGACCATTTTAAAATAAAACTTGATGGGCATTCCTTACCTGTACAAAAAATAGTTCCATTTAAGGATTCAAGAGAAGGTGTCGCATATACTGTTTTATTGGATGTTTCAAAAACGATGAAAGGCCTGCCTTTTCAGCATGCCACTCTTGCTGTTAAAGCATTGATAAAAAGAATTGGTCTCGAGGATAGAATATCTATCATTACATTTGGTGACGATGTTTCAATTGCCTGTGATTTTTCTAACAATAAGGAAATGTTACTTTCTCATTTAAATAACCTACAACCCGAAGATAGTAATACGCACTTTTATGCTGCTATAGATCAAGCTTTTACGATAAATAAAAGACGCGGTACACATTTTCCTGTTCGTAAAGCAATTTTAGTTATTACTGATGGTAAAGATGAAGGAAGTGGGTTAACGATTGATGACTTGTTAAGAAAAAACAAAAAACATGTGATACCAATATATTCTATTGGTTATACAAAAATTAACCCCATATATTTAGATAATCTCAAACGATTATCTCATTTAAGTGGTGGAAGTTATATCAAAACTCTTGAGACACAAGACTTTGTCAATATCTACTATAAAACAAGTGGGGATATACATTCTCAATTTATAATTAAAACAGATTATTCCACTGGAATAGCTGATGCTTTAAACCATCAACTGATACTTTTCTATGAGGATTCAAACTTTAGCATAACAGGTGAAAAAAATATTTGGTTTTTATATAAAAAAGATGTGATAGAAGAAGAATTCCCAACTGAAATTGAAACACAAGTTGTGCCCAGGTCAAATAACATACTGTATGCAGTGATTTCTTTATGCATTGCATTAATCATTATCGTAGCAGCGATATTCATATATTTAAAAAAGAAAAATTCATCACAAAATGAAATTATTACCGATTCTTTTGATCGTAACAGTCTTCAACTTGAAACAGAAGAAAATTATACTGAAAATTATGCTTCCGAACCAGAACTTGTTGAATCACCTGAAGAAGATTTACCGTCCATAAATATTGTTGTAATAAAAGGAAAAGATGTTGGTAATAAATTCGAAGTTTCAATTGGAAAAAATGGAAAAAGTATTGGAGGAGATAAATCTGATATTTGCTTGATTGACGCAGATGTTGATGATGTTCACTGCTTTATTTCATATTTAAATGATCGATTTATGATTGAAGATAAAAAATCCTCTAATCCTACCTTTTTAAATGGTATACCTATAAAAACACGTACGATCCTTGAAAATGGCGATACTCTCCAGATAGGTCAATCTACGTTACGTATAAAATTTTAATAACAGAAAGAAAAAAATATCAAGGTGAAAATATCATGAATAATTGGACAATTGATTATGGTAATGACCAGCACCAGGGACACAGAAAAGAGCAGCAAGACTTTTTTGCATCATTCGAACCATCAATGCGAGTCGTAAAATCAAAATCTGGTTTTTTGGCTGTTGTTGCAGATGGAATGGGTGGTCATAAAGGAGGTGCACAGGCAAGTCTTATTGCTATAAATACTTTTGTTAAAGAATACCAGCAAAAAGATGACAATGAGACCATTCCGGAAGCTTTGAATCGTTCATTGATTAAAGCAAATGCAACTGTATATCAAGCAAATTTGGATGCTGGACCAGATGCTAATATGGGAACGACTCTTGTTGCCATAGTTCTCAAATCAAACAAACTATACTGGATTTCAGTTGGTGACAGCAGCCTTTTTTTACTTAGAAATAACAACCTAAATAAACTAAACGAAGAACATAACTACGGAAAAGTTCTTGATAGGAAAGTATTAAGCGGTCAATTATCAAAGGCTCAGGCTGAGTCTGAATCAAAGAAGCGAAACATGCTAACCAGTTATCTTGGAATAGAGGAAATACCACTAATTGACCTTCAAAAAATACCTCAAGTGTTACAAATAAACGATAAAATTGTCGTTTGCAGCGATGGACTTGTTGATGCGTTAGCTCCAGAAGAAATGATATCATGTTTGCTGTCAAAAGGATCCTCTCAAGATAAAAGTGAGTTATTAACAAAGTCGGCACTAAATAAACAAAGGAAAAACCAGGATAATATCACTACAATTGTTGTTGAAATAAATGAAAAGACACCAGATTTTAAAATTTCAAAAGAACCTAATGATGGTTTTAAGAAAAAAGAAGAAGTTGAAAAGAAAAAGAGAATTAATTTTTATTTAAATTTAACAATAGTTTTTTTATTTATCGTTATTGCAACATTTTCATATTTTATTTATAATAAAATAAATAGACAAAATATATCACAATCTGGCAGAGAGTATGAACAATCATTAACTGAAAGTGAAAGTGATTTAAAAACTACAACATCACATGGACATCAAAATTCAACGGATAACAACACAACAATACAAAGAGATACGCAACAAGATGAGAGTCAGAATCAGAATAACAAAACCAAAGAAGATTCTTTTTTAAATTCTGAAAACGATCGCTACCTTTATTTAAAAATTCAGGTCGTACTGAGAGAACTCTTTTCTAAGGATCTGATGATTGATAATGAATTTGGACAAATGACAAAAGAAGCATTAAAAACTTTTCAAAATATACATGTTTTGAACCCAACAGGCGTTTTAGACCCAAAAACGTTAGCCAAAATGGAATCTGAGTTTAAGAAATATAAGAATAAAATTCAAATAGAAATTGATAAATTTGACCCTGAAAAAATTGATCAGCTCTATATTCTAAAGGTTCAATGCGTTTTAAAAGAGTTAGGCGAAGCTATGTATACCGGAGAGGTTGACAATGTTAATGGTTCTAAAACGAAAGAGGGAATAAAGTCTTTACAAAAGGCAAAAGGATTAGATGAAACAGGTGAACTTAACGCTGAAACAATAAAACTCTTCAAACAATACTTTATAAAACATAAGAATGCTATAGAAGATTGCATAACTCACTATAACACAAGTAACAAATCAAAATCTCAAAAAAATACAACAGAAAATCCCCCAAATACTAGTATACAAAAGTCTAAACAGCCTAAACAGATGGTCTCAGAAGAGCCGCCAGTTTCTGAAAATGTTATGGAGGGATCTGAATATGAAAAAATAACACCTGAAGGCTCTGAAACTGTAGATTCTCTTAATTCTTTTACTGAACATTCACATTCAGGTTCATCTGAAGACGAACAAAGAAATGAGGCTATTTCAAAAACAACCCCTGATGAAATAACACCATCTGTAAAACAATAATTCAGGCCTATACTATGTTATATTATTTTATTACAATTTTCATTTCATTTTTTGTGATCACATTTAATGTATATTGTACACCCCCTCCTATTACAGAAATGAAGGACAGTACTATCAGTATTAAATATAAAACGAGCGAAGGTATTGTATCTGGAACTGGTTTTATTGTTGGGCAGGGAAGACATGTTATAACAAATTATCATGTGATTATGCAGGCTCAAAGAAATGAAATATTTATTTTGATTAATAGAGATAACATTATAATTGCTAAAGTTATTTGGCAGTCAACTACAAAAGATTTAGCTATTTTAGAATTAAACAGAAATTCAGGAAGAAAGCCAGTTCAATTTGCAACGAGTGATACTGTCTCAGATGGTGAAACCGTTTACGCTCTTGGTTTTCCAGTAGCTGCAGATTCTATTATTGTTTCGAATAATTTTTCTGAAGTAACAATAACCAAAGGTATCATTAGTAGAACACTTGTTTCAGAACAAGGGAATAAATATTATCAAATTGATGCTGCTATTAATCCTGGAAATTCTGGTGGCCCATTATTTAATCAGTATGGTGATGTTATTGGTGTTAACACCTTGAAATCGTTAGCTAATGCTGTTGCTATCCAACCTGATGAAAATGGTAATCCAACCAGAACAATGGTTAGAGTTACAGAAGGAGAAGGTATTGGTTTTGCCATTCAATCAGATGAAATTCTTGGTCAACTTGATAATATGGGAATAGACTATCAAGTATCAGATAAAACAAACTATGTATTGTATGAACTTCTCAGCATAAATAGCTTTTTTATTTTTATTGCTGTCATCGCAATTATTATCGCCGGAATATCTCTTTATATTGCTGTAAACCAATCAAGAAGAAGATCCTTTAGTAATACTGTTTTCAGATTTGGTGAAACCATTGGATTTACAATTTCTAAAAAAAAGAATGTACATCAAAAAACTGTATCACATAATAAAAAAATTATTTCTGTTGCCAAAAAAGGTTTTTTATTAGGGATTTCAGGTGAATTCAAGGAAAGTGAATTCCAATTGAGTAGTGACCCGGTTATTTTAGGAAGAGACCCAATGCAGGCCAACATAATTTTTTCAAAAAAAGTGCCTTATATTAGTAGAAAACATGTAAAACTTAAATATGATTCCAATACAAATGAGTTTTTTCTTGAGGATTTGAATTCAAGTACCGGAACTTTTTTATTTTCTGGGGAAAAATTAAATTCTGGTGAAACAAAACGTTTGAGGCATGAAGAAAAGTTTTATCTTTACTCAAAAGAGCAATTATTTCAGGTAATAGAGAAATAGGTATGACTAAATTATATTATTTTTTAACAATTATTCCTTGCTGTTTAATCTTATATGTATATAACATTATGTACCTTATCGGTTTAATAATCTTATTCTGCTGTTGCTTAGTGTATTATATCTATTTTAGGTATAATGATTTTAAACTAGAGTTTATAGATCCATACTGCGAAAAAGGTGGAAGAGACGAAAATCAAGATCATATTGGTCGTATTTCAATAAGAGGGATGCATTGTTTTGTCATTGCTGATGGACTTGGAGGACATAGAGGAGGTAAACGTGCAGCAGAGATAGCAGTCAATACAATATTGGAAAATTTCAGTAAGTTTATAAAAAATAGTACCTCCCAAACGTCGATTGATGAAAGCGTGAATATTTTTTTAACAAATTCATTACATAAAGCACATCATAAAATAAAAGAAGAATCAAATGCTAAACCAGAATGCAAAAATATGAAGACCACATGTGTTGTACTTGTTGTCATTAAAAATATTGCATATTTTACAAACATAGGCGACTCTCGAATATATTTTATTAAGAATGGTGAAGTTGTACAAAAAAGTAAAGATCATTCCGTTGTTCAGGTATTGTTGGACATGAATGAAATATCAGAAAAAGAGATAAAAGGCCATCCAGATAGAAATCGCGTACTGAAAGCCCTTGGCATTGAAGATGATTTGGCTATCCATACTTTGAACCGAAAAATTGATAAAGGTGAATATATTCTTCTTTGTACAGATGGTTTTTGGGAGTATTTTACTGTAAAAGAAATGGAACTATTTTTTCAACGTAATTGTGAGCTATCAATAAAAGATTTATTAGACAACTTGTATAACTCAGCCATAGATAAAGCGAAAAAATTTGATGAACACTATGACAATATTACAATCCAATTAATAAAGGTGGTTTAAGTATGTTAGAAAATATTGAGAATATTTGTTTAATCTGTAAATACAACACAGGTGGAGTTGATCCATGTCCAAAATGTGGTCATGATCTATTTTTTGATAATGATATAGGAGAGTTGCGGCCAAGAACAGTACTCAACAAAAAATATATAATAGGAAAACGTTTGGGAAAAAGAGGTGGATTTGGAATTACATATCAAGGAATAGAACCCGAACTTGATAGATTAATAGCAATAAAGGAATATCTTCCAAAAGATTTTGCAGATAGAGATAATGACAAAACAACAGTTAGACCAAACCCCTCTGATAATGAATGTAAAGAAAATTTTGACAAAGGCCTTAAATTATTCCTGGAAGAAGCAAAAACGCTTGCAAAACTAAATCACGCAAATATTATCAGCATTTTTTCGTACTTTAAAGAAAATAACACTGCATATTTTGTAATGCCTTATATTAAAGGTAAAACCTTGGAGGAATTTATACAGGAACTTCCAGGCGGCCTTACTCAGGAAATGTTTCTGGACTTATTTAAACCTATTTTTGATGGTCTTGAAGCTATTCACAAGAAAAAAATACTTCATTTAGATATTAAGCCAGCCAATATATATATTCCAAATAGTGCAGCACCAATACTACTTGATTTTGGTTCAGCAAGGCAATCTATGGTGAATAAATCAACAAATTTATCGCACATTTTTTTAACACCTGGATTTGCACCAATTGAGCAATATACTACCAAGCGTAAGAAGGATAAATATACTGATATTTATGCATGTGCTGCAACCATGTATAGTTCATTAAAAGGCTCTTTTAAAAAGAATGGTGCTATTGAATCTCCTACCCCATCTATAGATAGAAAACAGGGCATCGTTTTGCAGCACATTAAGCATGCAAGTATACAACCTATCAGTGATGATATTGCAAATGCAATAATGAAAGGTCTTGAGATTGAAGCAGATAATCGTCCCCAAAGTGTTGCTGAATTTAAGAAACTTTTTTATACTCAACCTCACCCCCCTTTTCCAGGTTCTGGTCCTAATCCTCAACCGATAAATTATGAACTACTCGTTTTGGCTGGGGATTATGAAGGCGAAATCATTCCATTATCTTCAAAACCTATTATTATTGGGAGAAGTACCAAGTTATCAGCGCTTATTTTAACAAATAATACAATTTCAAGTACACATTGCAAGATTCACTCTGTAAATGGAGTCGTTTATTTGCAAGATATGAATTCATCCAATGGAACATATATTAATGAAGAAATTAGACTAAAACCCAAAGAAACAGTAAAACTTAAAACAGGGGATATTTTTTCTTTGGCTGGTTGTGCGGTTTTCCAGGTAATCGAAGGTGTTCAAGAGCAAAAATTAGAAACAGTTGATGAAAAACCAGATTCTGGTGTCGATAACATAGAAGGTGTCAATAATAATATTGATACAAATCCTAATAATTACAATCCTGATAATCAGTATAGCACAATATATGCAGGTTTCTGGAAAAGATCTTTCGCTGTTTTGATTGATTATTTATTAATTTTTGCTGCAGGTGTACTCATTGCTGTAGTTCTAAATCTAAACTATATTCATCTTAATGATCAAGAATTGGGACTTGTAGTTATGCTATTAGCACTGGTTTATTATGCAATAATGGAATATTCAAAAGCACAGGGAACCATTGGAAAAATAGTCTTAGGTATAAAAGTAACCGACTTGTATGGAAATAGAATATCATTTTGGCGATCAGTTGGTCGTAATTTTAGCAAATACTTTTCTTCATTATTATTTTGTATTGGCTATTTTATGGCCGGATTCACAGAGAAAAAACAAGCGCTTCATGATTTGATTTCAAGTTGTCTGGTTGTAACAAAAGAATAAGAACGTTACAAATCAATAAGAGATGGTGTCGGGGATTCAGGTAGAAGTATTATCAATATCAAAATATGTTTGTTATTATTTATATAAATAAACCAATAATTAAAAATGAGTTTTAATAACAATAAAAAGAATATTAATGATTATGAATAAAAATCAATATCATCATATTTGTATGGGGTGTATGGCAGATAAAGGAAATGAATCAGCATGTAAACATTGCGGGTTTGATGAAACAAAGCAAAAAAAACATCCATCTTATCTTGGGCTGAGGGATATTCTTAACAACAAGTATATCATAGGCAAAGTTATCGGTCATGGTGGATTTGGAATAACTTACCTTGCTTTTGAGAAAGAAATCATCAATATTCAAGGATTTGAAAAGGATCTATTAAAAAAAGTTGCTATTAAGGAATATTTTCCTTCAGCCTTGGCATCAAGAGATTCCACTGATCATACAATATATCCTCTTAGAGGTAATCAAGAAGATTTTTTTAAAGAAGGTTTAAACTTTTTTTTTGAAGAAGCCAGACATGTTGCACAGTTTTCTGATCATCCCAATATTGTAAATATATATGATTTTTTTGAAGAAAATGGTACAGGTTACATGGTAATGGAGTATATTGAAGGTGAAAATCTAAAATTATTAGTAGATAACTTAGTTAAAAACAATGAAAGAATGTCATATGAAGAAGCCAAAGATCTATTAATTCCTGTTTTAAGTGCATTAAAATATATCCATTCTAATAATCTATATCATAGAGATATTTCCCCTCATAATATTATTGTACGAAGAGACAAAACGCCAGTGTTAATTGATTTTGGTGCTGCAAGATATGTCATAGGTGAACAAAGTAGAAGTTTAGATGTTGTTTTAAAACCTGGGTTCTCACCCTTTGAATCTTTTACTTCAAAAGGTAAAATTGGTCCATGGACAGATGTATATGGAATCGGCGCAACATTTTATTATATGCTAACCGGCATTGTACCTCCACAAGCTACTGATAGGTTATATAAAGATGAACTTAAGCAACCTTCAAATATAAAAAATCTTAAAAAAGAAATTAATCAAAATATTAACAACGCTATACTGCAATCCCTTTCAGTCAAAATGGATGATCGTTATAAGACTGTTGATGAATTTGAGGGAGGGTTATCAAATGAAAACCTTGAAATTTCTGTTACTTCAGGACCTCGTATTAAAAAGATACTTTTAATTGTTTGTTCTTTCATCTTTCTTTTTGCTATATTCGGAGTTATTATGTACGTTAATGGCCCATCGACTATTGATTCTTCAAACTTGAATCAACCTATTAGTCCAGATAAAATTGAAACAAAGCCTTATCGAACTACAACTACTGTTACAACAACGACAACGACAACGACAACTATTCCAAAAAAATGTTCAGAACGAGATATAATTCTCGGAATATGCAAAGAAAAAAACAAAGAAAAAAATTAAAATTTTTCAACTGGTGTATTGATCATTACTTGATGCATGCAATCAATACGATTAATTTTTTTATTTCTATAATATAAAAGAAAAAAGGAGAAAAACATGGCAATTTTAAAAATATTTTCAGTTTATTTGGTTATGGGTTTTTTTTATGTTGCTTTTGCTGGGATGGGTTGCCCTGAACTTGGTACTTTAGATTGTAAATGCCCTAATTTTCCTGGTTATTGCATAACTGCTGGCAGTAAAAAGTTTACTTATTATAAAATTGCTCAAAATTTGGTAGATTATGTCGCAAGTGATGCTGGTATTGATTTGCAAGCTGTTGAAGGAGGATCAATTATAAATGTAAAAAAAATGCGATGGCAACATGGGGTAAAATTTGCCATTGTTCAATCAGATGTTTTAGAGTATTACCGCAAAGAAGCTAAAAAAGGTAGTCGTCAGGCATCTGACCTGATACAAAGATTAAGAGTTATTTTGCCGCTGTACAATGAAGAAATACACATGATTACTCACCCAGATTCTTCTATTAGATATTTTCAAGATATAAAAGGTAAACGAATAGCTCTTGGTAAACCAGATGGTGGATCTGCCATGACAGGTCTATCGATTTATAGCTATATGTTTGGAGAGGAAATTGCTCCTGAAAATATTTATTTTTCATCATTTGAAGACGCTGTAAGATCTGTAGCAGATCGTAAAGTTGATGCATGGATTATGGTTGTAGGCCAACCCACAAAAATGTTCCAAGTTATGAAAGCTGAAGCAAAGAAATTTTTACGATTTGTTAAGTTTGATTCCAATGACTATAGGTGCAAAAAGATACTTAAAGGGCCGTATTATAAAGCAGAAATAAAACGAGAAAGTTATAGTTGGATAGATGAAAACATTCCAACCATAACGGTCAAAGCCTTTCTAATATCACAAAAATACTCAAAAGAAATGACGAAAAAGAATATTACAAACTTTACAAAATCACTATGTAAAAATTATTCTAAGTTGCAAGAGAATGGCCATCCAAAATGGAAAGAAGTTAAACTTGAAAAATCACCCTTGCCAGGCGGATGGAAATACTCAGAAGATGTTGAACTTGCTTTTAAATCTATTGAGTGTAATCCTAATGCTAGCCCATGCACTGAGCTTGATAAAATTTTAGGGCTGTGCGAAGAGGAGAACAAATAGGGATTTCCTGGGCAGATCATAGTACGACTACTGACCGATTATATTTTACGGATAAAAGCTAATAAGTATAATTATCAAAAAGTAAGGCATCCTGATAAATTGCTAAGGGCATTATGTTCTCACAAATATTAATAAAATGAGTAACATATAAATGAGTAAAGAAAAAAACATACTATTTAAATATACTATTGGTAAAAAAAGATCTTGTGATATTGTCCTGAATGAAGATACAGTTTCAGGTATTCATGCTGAAATTATATTTACCAATGATAATAAAATTTATTTGCTTGACAAAAATAGTTTAAATGGGACTTTTTTGTTGACCAATAAAAAGTTTAAAAAAATTGAAAATATTAAACTGTCTCCCACTGATGTTGTTCGTTTTGGTTTATGTGAGATAGCAGCAAAAGAATTGTTTGAGTGTATCCGTATAATAACTTCACTGCATAATCCTGACAATGATACTAAGCTAATTGTAAAAATTTTAAAAAACACTTACAAAATTACACAAAAAGTTGTGGAATTTATTTAATTTTATCATTTTAAAAATATCAGAAATCTACAATACTTCAAGGTGTGAATTCTGAGCAAACACACAATTGGTTTTATTTTGGATTCAGAAATAAATAAATTGGAAATGTTTAATACGATTTACTCATTTTAATACGAGGAAACACGCAACAGACAACTTATTAAATGGCGTAAGTTACCAACCAATAAGCTGATGGTTGAAATCTACGATTAACAGATTCACAGGTATCTAAATTGAACACATTTTCTCATAACCAGACCGTCCAGGCAAAATCGGCAATCTCACCGGTTTAATCACATTGAACATAACCAAGCGGTTCAGCGGATTCGCTGACGCTCACCGCTGACCTTGTTGTTATC
>Ga0272440_1001954_pt1 | contig 16387 bp, 14 predicted proteins | sample SSMMMBAug17_FD_192440 | JGI IMG/M metagenome (GOLD analysis project Ga0272440, IMG submission 192440) | Marine sediment archaeal communities from Little Sippewissett salt marsh, Falmouth, MA, United States - SSM-MMB-Aug17 | ecosystem: Environmental > Aquatic > Marine > Wetlands > Sediment ... | reverse complement strand
AGCTATAACTAGTGGGTATGTGAAAAAATCTGCTAAAACAGCTGATAGATGGAAAGTATTTGCAGCTATAACAGTGGTAATGGTAATAGCTGTGTTTGCTGGTCCTGCAGCTGGTCCTGCTATGACAGCTGTGACAGGTCTTACAGCAGGTGCAGCAGCTCTAACAGGTATATCTGTAATACTGCTGGTAGGTGGTGTCCTGTTCTCTCTCTATGCCAGTTATGAATCGAGAAAGGGTAATACAGCCTTAGCTAAGATGTGGGGCACTGGTGGGGCATTCCTGACTACTGGCTCATCTGCATTTGGAGTAGGAGCTAGTATAACTAATGGTATCAGAGAGATGCTGCTAAGAGTAACTATAATGAAAGCTCTGGACTATGTAGGTGATAAGATAGGTGGAGGACTAGGTACTGTAGTATCTACTGTTGGTAATATAGTGCTGACGACGGGACCAACATTCGGATCAGCAAGTGCACTAGCTAAATCAGTAATGGCATTTGGGGCAATAAGTGATATATATATGTCATGGACTAAAGGTGAATACAATGAGAAGATGTCTAAGTTACAGAAAGAACTAGAAAGTGAAGAGAAAGCTGCTCAGGATATAATAGATGCAAGAACTGATGTAGAGCTACATCTGAGTAATGATGGAGCTAGAGTGGTAGCAGATGCTTTTTATAACTATGAGTTTCTAAGGTATGATGCTGACTGGTATGTAAAGACTAGAGTAGAGAACTATGTGCAGAATGAGCTGAGTAAGTACTATACTACTCCAGCTCTGCCAACCAAAATATGATATAATAGCAACAATAGAATAAGGAGATTATTATGTCTAATATAGAATACGATTTTATGGGGAGACCTATCACATCCCTAGTAGACACCAGACAACAAGAGTTTGGTTCTACTCCTATCACAGCACCTTCTCTAGCAATTCCAAAGTTTAATACATACGCTGCTCTGTCTGACGTAGGTGCAGGGAGACCTCTAGGAGATACTGCTGGTATGCTGACAGAGACTCCATCATGGTGGGGTGGACTATCAGGTATGGAACAAGCTAAGGTAGGACTAGGTGCAGCTCAAATAGGTATGGGACTAGCACAGTACTTCCAACAAGCTCCACTACTAGAAGCACAGACTAAAGCTCTGAAAGAGAATATCAAGGGAGCTAAGTTCAATAGGCTATCTATGCAAGACAGACAAAAAGGGTTCAACTCGCTCAATATGGGAAGTCCTTCTCTAGCAAGAGGAGTGTAGTATGCCTCAATCTCCTTACAAAATACTGCCTATATCAGTAGGTAGTCCAGTAAATCCTCTCAGTGGCATGCAGACAGCTCTAGGCCAGCAAGTACAGAGTCTACAGGATTATGAAAATACTAAGATGAAAGAGCAAGCTCTACTAGCTGACCAGGCCCATAAAGAATCTTTACTAGCTCAACAAGACAGATTAGCACAACTCCCATACGAGAAGAAAGCTGAAGAACAAGCTAGAATAGCAGGTGTTCTTAGTAACTATTCTCACCAAGGGGCAGCTCAAGACCAGTTTGCTGCTGATCTAGGTCAAATGACTCCTGAGCAAATAGCATATGCTGTTAAAGATCAAAATAAGTTCTTAAGTGAATGGGATACATTAGGTAAGTATGCTGATCCTACTAAAGTATCTGCTAATTTAACTCCAAAGCTTTTACAAGCAGGAGTATCTCATGATCAAATACCTGGTATCCTAGAAACTTATATGAGTGGAAAATCTCAAGTACCTACATCACTTGTAGACCCTGCTACTCAGAAAACATTACTTGATATAGAAAAAGATATCTTTACTGCTCAGACAGGAGGTACTGGGACTAAAGGAAGTAAAGGCGGCATCTTAGGTGGGATATCTAACTCAGATAGCTTAAAGTATCAAAAACATTATACTGAGGGGTATGATAAGCTACAGGAAAATGTTAAAGAAAAGTTTTATAGAGATAGTAAACTTGGAAAATACTTTGCTGATGACCCATCTGGCTTTGTTGATACTATGGTAGCTAAAGGAGCAGATCCTCATGTACTAGCAACTATGGTTAAGTATGATACGGCTACCGATAGCGAGATTATAGACTTTGTAAATGATATAGATAAGAAAGCTTTTGCTACTAAGTATAATCAGATAGCTCAGAATATGGGAGTATCCCCTCTTGGTTCAGTAAGCGCTGCTGATAGAGCTGAGCTTTTACAAGCAGGAATTGCAGGATACAGAGATCGTACAAGTAAGATCATAGAAACTTCCACCCCTAGATCTCAAGAAGCTCTTCTACAAGACTTAGGGTCTTCAACTGCTAAAGGCTTACTGAGTGGATTTGGGAATAAAGCAGTAGCTAATAAGTCTAATAAAGTAGCAGAAGCTACTATTGGAGCTAATGTCCCTGTAGGTGAGACTAAATCTCCGACTAGTCCACTACTCTCTACTTATGAACAAGAAACACCAGTAGGTATTGGAGATATTCCTGCTATAGTTAAGGAAGAAGTTACTCCTGAAAAACAGATAGAGACGCTACAAGAGCAGTATTTAGATAAGAATATTTCTGCTGAAAACAGACGAATGATTGAGAAAACTGCTAATAACATATCTAGAGGGCAGGCTATTAAGAAAAGTATGAGACTAGGTCACATGAGTGCAGAGAATAAAGCACAATGGGAGGCTTTATCTAATGCTATTGTTACAGGAAGCATAACTTTGAGAGATGCACTAAGTATGGCTTCTGACACAGTTAAAACTTCTTTAATGGAACTAGGTAGTAAGCTTACAGAATCTATGAGCAAAGGTTCTGTACTTACTGGAGGATATCATGAATATGATATAAATCCTATAGCCCCCTTATTAGGTTCTACAGAAAAAACTAGAAAATAAGGATCTAAATGTATTTTGAAGATTACCAGAAACAACAATTAGGGAATCTAACTAGTACTCTAGCAGCTACAGATCCTTTCGCTAAAAAGTTAGATAGTATCGCTAAAGCTAAGGCTAATAAATCATCTAAATTAGATACTTCTTTATCTAACTTTACATTAGAGCCTGAGCAAGATACTTATATTGATATGTTGCAGTATGGATTAGCAGGTAAAGCTGCTGGAGTGTCCGATACTATCATGGATGTCCTAGGTGAGGGAGCTACCCAAGGTAGACGATTGTTTACAGGAGAAGATGAAGCTACAGCTACTAGAAAAGTTCATTCATTAGCTCAAGGAAACTGGCTGACTAAAGGTCTCTATGACGAGTCTATGAACTACAGAGGATTAGATCAGCAGAAAACACCAGAGTACTATGGGTATAGTCCAGAGAGAACGGGCTTAAATGCTTCTATGGAGGCTATTGGTAAGGCGTATGATACGGGAAGTATTTCTGCTACTGCAGGAGCTGTATTTGATACAGCAATCAACCACGGTGTAGAAGTTGCTCTTGGGAGCTCTGGGGAATTTGTTCTAGGTGCTTTAGGTAAAGCTGGATTACTAGTTAATGCAGGTGACTACTCTAATAAAATACTTGAAGAGAGAGAGAAACTAACAGGAGAGCCTAATGATGCTTCTGATAAAGCTTTAGCTATGCTCGCAGGTGCTGCTATGAGTTTTGTAAATACAGGAGCAACTAAAGAACTATTCTCTAATAAAGCAGTAGTTAATAAAGCTGCTAATATGATATTTGAGACTGGATCTAAATCAGCTATCATAGACTTTACTAAAGTATTAGTAGGAAAAGCAGCAACAGTAACAGGTAAAGGGGTAGTTGAGGGATCAGAGGAAGTTGTACAAGATTACTTTCAAGCTGTAGGTGAAAAGTTTGGGACAGAGTTCCAAGAAGAGCTGATGAATGATGAAGCAGTTAAAGGATCTTTGCAGGCATTCGCTGGCGGCCTAGGTGCAGGTTCTACTATCTCAGCCACTGGGCAGACACTTAGATCTCCTGTCACTGCGGCAGAAGCTATAGGTGCTGCTAGAACTGCTTATAAATATAAACATGCAGCAGACTTCGTTAAAGATGCTGGGTTTAGCTATCAAGAAGCAAGAGATTCTATGCTAGGTGTGCAGGATAAAGCTGCAGGAATCGAAGAAAGAAAAATATCTGGTGCAGCCAAAATTAAAGAAGCTGTTAATAAAACTGTAAAAAGTACTGCTTCTTCCACTATTAAGCTCAATAAGATTATTAAGTTTATAGAACAGGGAAAAGGAATTAACTTAGGGCTAGAAGATAAAGAGATAGCTAAGTATAGCACTCTAGGGGCGGATGAGCTTCTATCTTTAGCTGAGAAATTTCCTGAGACTATTGAAGGAGTAGTAAATAAGCTCCCAAAAGGGACAACAGCTTTAGAAGCTATGGAAGTACTAAATAGCTCTAATTTGACTATTGATAATGTAGAAGCTAGAGATGCGATTACAAAAGAGTATGCTAAAGTTCAGAAAAAATCTGATAGAGCTCTTGAGTATATAGGAAAGAACTTAGACTATAAACAACAGGTAAAGACTGCAACTAAAGCTAAAACTATCTCGGAAGATATTACAGCTGCTACTCTTAACCAGACTAGAGTAAGTTCAAATCCTATTGCTTTCTCAGAAGTTTCTGAATTAGGAGATAAAGCAGCTAAGTCTAAGTTAGTGTCATCTTCAAACGAGGTTCTTCTTGAACTACGTAAAGAGGCTAATACTATCGCTATGAAGTCTACTCCTGACACTACTGCGAGAGAAAAAGCTAGAGCTAAAGATACTGTCAGGGCTATCAATAAGATATTAAAATTACGTAAAAAATCAGATAGGATAGTAAAGGAATTCTCTAAGAGCACTACTCCTACAAGAGAGACATTAAAAGCTCAAGCAGACACTGCTGTTGAAGCAGGAGAAGAAGCTGTATTTAAAATAAAGAAGAAAGTATTAGATGCTATAAATACTATTAAAGATATAGATACAGCTCAAGAAATTCAAGAAGCTATCACTTCTCTCCGCACTAAAGCTAAGCTTACAGATGAGGAATTATCTGAATACTCTGCTAAGTTAATGGATCAAGTTAATAGACTTGAGATACCTAAGGATAAAGCAGAAGCAGTAGGTAAGGTTATCCTAGATTCAGTTGATAAAGCTATTAAGAATCCTAAAGAAACAGCTAAGACTTTAGATAAGATTATTAGCAATAAAGTAAGAGAACTACGTACTTCAGAGAAAGTATACATAGCTAAGACTATAGGTACTCTTGAGAATTTAGGTAGGCTTACTAAAAAAGAAGCTGATGCTCTTATGGGGAAATTTAACTCTGATTCTCTAAACAATATCAAGGAGGATATCCGTAATTCTGACTTTGCTAAAAGACTAAGTAAAAAAGAAAGAGAAGCTTTAGACAGCGCATTAGATTCTTTAGCTGCTGTAGGCACAGTTACTAAAGAACAGGTACAGAAGATTAAAGATAAAATCACAGATGAGAATGTTAAAGATATAAAAGAAGCTATATTTGAGTACACTAAGGGTAAAACTTCTCCTGAAGGAAGAGATAAAGCCTATGAAAGTATTATTAAAGCCGCTAAGAGTGCAAAGAACTCTAAAGTAGGAAAGGCTGCTAAGAAAGCTGCACAAGATACGGCTAAAGCATTTAAAGATGCTAAGCTAGGTGAAAAGCTTAGATCTGCAGGTGTTGAGTTTAAAGAGGCAATGAGAAATTTATTTGTTGCTGAGGAGGAGGGAGCTAGAGCTAAAGAAATTAAGGCTCTTCCCCAGTTCATAGAAGATAATAATATAGAAGGCTCTAATAAGGATTGTTAATGGGATGTTTTAAAAACATTGTAGAAAAGATAAATGAACTAGTCGCACAAGGTGAGGTAGTAATAACTACACTAGACGAGAATTCTATAAAGAATACTAGATATGAAGTTACTGCTATTACTGATGAAGTCTTAGATGATATTGTTAATACTTCTGAAGGATTTAAAGCTTTAGAAGATATTCTTCAATATAAAAGTGTTAAAGATAAAGTTCAAGCAGCAGCTACAATACATAGAGACAGTCATTTATCCTCTATACTAGGAAAAGGTATTAATCCTAGATATAGGACTATTGCTATTAAGCATCTAATATCTTCAGCTAAATCAGAACAAGATCTTACTGATAAGTACAACTTAAAAGACTCTGAGAAAGACCTAGTTAAACATGACGATGTTAATACTTATGGTACTTCTTACTCTAACTTGGCTTACATTATAGGTAGGGACATAATTAATTCTCACTTGGGAACAAGTATTATTAGTACCACTGAGGACAGTGATTTAGATGTAGTGAACTTTTACACAACTATAGGGGAACAAGCATTAGAAGGAATATCAGATCTTTATTCTATTAAGCAAGATGGATACATAGTGAATAGAAGATTTAAAAGAGATGACAATACTGAAGCTATGTATAGCACAGGTAAGGTAATAGGCGGGGTTAAAACTATTGCTTTTAATAAAGAAGCTTTATATCCTAATAGAGCTAATAAAAGTGACATAATAGCTACTAACTCTAGATTAGCTGCTATGTATAATTTACTGTCTCCCTCTAACATAGATATTCCTACCAGTGACCCTAAAGTTATTAGAGAGGGATTCCAAGAGTTAGAACTTCACCCTGCGTCTAAAGACAGGTTGGAATTCTTTCAAGAACACCCTTTAAGAATGTCTGATTGGTCCAAAGAGTTTTTTGAAGAACTTAAAAGCATGGTAGACAAAGATACAAACAAGACTAAAAATACCCTAGCTTCTATTGTATCTATTGTGAATAACTCATCTACTTCTGAAAAGATGTTTGGAACTATAGATCAGAATGAATTAGCTGCTTTATCTATGGACCGACCAGCGAGAGAACAAGAATATGGTAGAAGCCTATCTAAAGTAATACAGTTTGAAAGAATACTAGATGATTATGATAATCTTTTAGAGGATCTTTTTTATTCCTACCAGACTCCTAAACAAAATAGGATGCATGTAATAGAGCAGACACTTAATACCCAAACTGATAACTTTCTAAGTAGACATATTATGGAAACTCCTTATGAACAGGAACTATCAGATCCTGAAGACATCTACTATATGATGGCATATATCTCAGATGAGACAGGACTATCTGCTAAGGAGATTGCAGGAATAGATTCTAATCCTGAACTAGAGAAAGCACTAAAAGCTTTAGATAATGACAAGCTAAGCTCTTTTGAGACTATTATTTATTTAGATTCTCTTATTAGTAACCCTAAGAATCCTTTATCTAATAAATTTAATTCAGTCTGGAAATTCCGATACTATCTACAAGGTATCCATGATATTAGAAATATTAAGAATGGAGTAGTAACTACAAAGATTATGCCTAAGCCTGATGCTTCTGGATCTGGTACAGTTATTACTGTACTTCAATCTATAGGAAGAAACGAAGCAGCTAAAGAAGTAGCAGAGCAGCTCTTATCAGGTGGCTTAACAGATGTTTATAAGCTAGCTATGGATCCTGTCCTAGAAGAGCTGACTTCCCTTAAAGATTTAGATGAGACACAAATATGGAAGAAAAGTAACTTAGAAGGGCTAAATCAGCTAGCTGATGTAATTAAGGCTTTATATGCCCATGATATTAAAACAGAAGTAGGTCTAAAGGATGCTAGCAAACAAATTCGTGAGCTTATTAAATATCCTTTTACTAGGTTTATCTATGGACAGAATGAAAAGAACAATACGTTAGAAATGTCTAAAGAACTAGCTGCTCTTATACTAGAAACTAATGACATGAATGTAATGCACTCCTTGTTAGGTAATAAATTTTCTCCTGAAAATACTATGGAAACTAACAGAGAGTTACTAGTAAATTACTTTAACTCACCTAAGGGATTTGCTAAGCATTTAGTCTCTATTATCTCTAGGGAAGTAGATGATAAACTGTTTAAAGAACAATCAGAACAATTAGCTAGCATACATAAACTCCTACAAGAAGCTAGATATGCTGATAATGAGTACAGTGATATTAGGATAGTGCCTCCTTTAGCTGCTTTAGATATCCAGGATAACGGCGGAGGAGTTAGTTATACTGCTGCTAGAAATAAGTATAGCACTTCTATAGAAAAAGCAATGGAAGTAGTCATTAGTGATAAAGATGGAAATTTTACGGTAGTTAAACGTAACCACCCTAATGAAATCAGTATTAAAGTACTTTTACAGCACATGGTAGATGCTGCTATTGCTTATAGAGCTATTACAAGGAATAAAGACAATGAGTATAATGGGTTAATGCTTAACCATGACTCTATTGGTACAAATGTTAGTTCTGCTAGAGCACTAGAGCCTGATTATATTGCTGAAACTTTAGAGGTTAATTCTAGGTATGATTTCGTAGAAGCAGCTTTATCAGAGCTTAAGTATGCTAAATCTAAGATATCTGACCCTAAGCTAGAAGCTAGGATGGAAACTCTTATATCTGAGTTAGAGCCTAAAGTAAAAGAAAGTAAAAAGATAAAGCAAGATATGCTAGATAAAGCTGACTTAGAAAAAGCTGCTCCTCTGTTTGGTATAAAACAATCAGCCAGAGAAGAAGCTAGAGGTATAGATCTAGATAACATTAAGCCAATAGAGGCTGTTAAACCTACTACCAAGAAACCTAAAGCTAAGAAAGAGCCTGCTAAACCTCAAGCTATTAACCAGAGAGAGTTTATACAAGAACTAAAAGAAAAGCTAAGTAAGAAAAACTATGACAGAGTTAGACTTGCTATTATTAACAAAGCTCTTAAGATCAACCCTAATGTTAAGTTACAATTTGGAGAAAAGAATCAGTATAACTTAGCTACTAATACTATTACTTTTACACCTAGAGTGTCTTCTGAACAAGTTGCACATGAGTTTATTCATGCTGCTGTAGCTCAAGCTATAGAAAATAATCCTGTTACAAGAAAAAGATTTCAATCTTTGTTTGATGAGTATATTGATCATCGGAATAAAAATATATCTTATAAAGATGTTACAAGAGGAGAAGCTCAGCTATGGAAACCAGACTACGGTCTTCATGAGTTTGTAGCTATGGGCCTATCAAATCTTCAGCTTAGGGATGAACTCTCTAAGATCCAACCTAAGAACAAATCTAACTTACTTTCTAGGTTTACTAGATTTATTCTTCAAACACTAGGATTACCTGTTAAGTCAAGCTTATATACTGATCTACTAGAAGAATTCTCTAATACTAGCTATAACCCAAGTGCTAAGAGTGAAGGTACTTTTAATTTTACTGATGCAGTAAAAGACCAATACAAGGAGTATCTTCCCAGCAACAAGGATAGCAAAACAGCCTTTGAAGACTTAGGGGAACAATTTGATAAGCTAGATGAAGCTGCTGCAGATATGCTAGATAAGTTTATAGACTTATCTTTAGATACAGCAGCTAATAAGCTAGGTGGCAGAAAACTTCATGTAACTCTTAAAAAAAGATCTGAGATTTACAAAGATACTTTTAGAGCTATCCATAATTTGTGGCATAAGAACTCTTTTGTAGGAAAGATGAGATGGTATCTGGATTTAGATGAAGTATCTTTTAAAGATAGTATTAATAAGATGGAAACTCAAGCTATGAACGCAGAGGCTAATAAGACTGCATTTGAAGATAAGACCATATCTAAACTAGAAAAAATGATGAGAGGTAAATTCTCGAATGAACAGAAAGAAACTCTTTACCAAGTATTTGTAGAAGCTCCTATATTCCATTTAAATAAAGAAGGATATCTACAGGCAATAGCAGAGGGAAAATCTATAGATGAAGTAATTGTATCTCTTAAAAAGGAGTATAAAGTAACTAAGGCTATGGAAGATAAAGCTAGTAACTTAGCTAACCTTTATATTAATAAAGAGACTACAAGAGGTATGAGGCATACAGATATTGGAGATTTATATGCAGTAAAAGCTTTAAGTGCTTTATACTCATTAAAGTTAATTCCTAATAGTGAACAAGAAATTCGTAATATGTATAATAACCACAGAGATATTATGCAAGAGTTCTTAGATTTAAGTAGTGGCAATAAGGCTTTAGACGACTCTCTACATAAAGACACCAGATACTCTCAAGGAGTTCACGTAGGTAACTTAGAGCTTCCTACCTTTAAAGAGAATGTGCAACTAAAACAAGTTACTAAAAGTAGTATAAACTCTCTCTTTGATGAAAGCAAAGGCTGGAAGATCCTTAGAAAACCTACAACTAACACTACAGGGATTATCTATAGAATACAGGAAGAAGTTACTTTCCAAGCAGGGTTAGGAACTAACTATAAAATGGATCCCACAGAAAACCTTATAGTCTATAATAAAAATCAAGATGCAGAGAATGCTAATGCTGTTTCAGTAGTAGACTCTAATGCAGAGAAATTAATACTTAGTAAGGAAGAACTGACAGAGTTAGGGGAAGAAAGAGATGTAGCTAAATCTCTAGTTAAATCTTACAGTCATAGAATGATGTTGTTAGAAACTCAATCAATTAGAAAAGAGTTAGTAGATAAATTTACATATCAGTACACTCCAGATTTAGACTCTCAGATCAGAAAAGATATAAAGACTAGAGAACATTTAATTTATATGAAGCTTCCTAAAGATATCAGTATAGATAATTTACCTAAAGATATCAGATTAAGGTACAAACCAGTATCTTACACTAGTGATGTGGATAATTTTGATGAGCAAGTAACTTTAGTTAGAAAAGATTTATCAGACTTTGTCCAAGGATATAAAGAGATTCAAATTGGAGAAGAAGGTACTACAATTAATAAACTATATCATTTATTAAGAAAATCAATTATCCTACAGAAAATACACTGGGTAATTACTAATCCTGTAAAAACATTAATGGATATTACTTCTAATAATGCTTTCTTATTAAGTAGAAATGTTCCTATTACAAGTATATATAAGTACTCTAAAGAAGCTATGAATCATATGCATAGTTTAACTACATTAAGACATAAATTAATATTAGCAGAATTGGAATATAGAGCTAAAGGACATAAAGAAAGTAAAAAGAAAAAAGAGAAGTTAGAGAGAGAAATACAAAATCATCCTTTAGCTTCTGCTCACTACAATGGATTTATACAGAGTATTAGTGTAGATATTAAAGGGAGAACAGAAACTCAATCTTCAGGTATACAGAAAGATATAGAATCATTACTAAATAAAGTAGTGCAAAATGATAAAGGGCATTCTAATAGGATAGGAAAAGCTATTATAAAAGTAAGTAAGTGGGGAGTTAATGCTGAAGACCTTATGGTAGGATTAGCTAATAAGATTTATGATAAGAACGGTGAGAGCTCTAATATGGGAGCTAGTATAGCAGAGTCTTTAGAAGAGATGGCAGAACATCTTGAAAAAATTAAGAAAAAAGAAGATGCTGCTGCATATATCACAGAATACATGGGTACTCCTGGCTCTATGATGGTTTCAGTAGGGTCTATGGTAACACAAATGGCAGACTTTACTGCTAGATGGACGTATTATAAACATTTAAAAAGTAAGGGTGAAAATGAAGCAGATGCTGTAAGAGAAGCCCTCAGATCTTTTATTGACTATAAGGTAAACTTACCTAGAGAGTTAAAGATCATGGAGAATATTGGAGTTATTAGTTTTATTTCTTTTACAGCTAGAATTCAAAGGATTATTATCAGTCTCTTTAGAAGTAATCCATTAAATGCAAGTATTACCCTATTGTTGAATGAATTAATAGGCAGTTCTGGCGTTACTATTATAGATGCTAACTTACTAGATAGAATTGCAGAGGGTAGGTTTATTAAAACTCCTACCCCTGATTTAAGTATGTTATTTGCAACAAAACTATTTTAAAGGTTTCTTACTCTTATAATAATACATTACTGTAGATATAAGAGTAAGTGCTTGAATAGCTATCTTTAAGTTAGCATGGAACATAACTAATTCCTTTCGTCAAGTATTTTTTGTAACTCTTTTTCTGGTCCAATGAAATCAGGGCTTTTCATTAGCTTACCATGCTCATCCTTAGGCATTGCCAATTTAGCGTTATTGTGGTACATAACCACATTAAGAGCTTTGGTAATCTGCTGAGCATTGAGCCCTAGCTTAGCCATAGAACCAATTGCAAATACAACTGCATCACAAGCTTTATCTAGGCGGTCTACATCTGATAGTTTAGTTACTACTGCTGAAACAATATTCCTAGATACTGACTTAGGACTAGCGTCTGGATATGTTAAACCACTGGAACTAAATTCTGTATCCATGTCTTTAAGATTGAACCCCTCAAGAGCCTCTTCTATTTGAAAACTAGATTCAAGGAAGTCATCATAACCATTCTCTAGTAGACCAGCATTTTGGTTGAACTGTACTATCAATTTAATGGGGTTATTCATTTACTATCTCCCAATCTTCAGCTAGCATATCTGCTTGAGAAGCTAGCCATCCAGGTTGCCAAGTCTGCTGAGCAGTCATCATAATAATGAATGGATCTTCGCTAACGACTTTTCTGTAAGCTCCCTCAGGCAGTAGGATAAAGTTAGAATTCTTTTCAGAAGAAAGAGCTAAATACATACCTTTTCCATTCCAGCCTTTACGAGCAACAAAATGACCTTCTTTTAGTGCTTTGATAGCAAATCCAAAGTCACTTACTTTTTCTGACATTAAGTATTCCTTTCAGTAAATAAATCTTCTGCAAACTCTGCAATAGCTGATCTAACAACTTTAGTGAGGTTCACAGCGTGTAGTGTAACATTGTCATGAGGTCTAGTACATGCATCTAAGATCGTAGAAAGTCCATTAGTGTATTTGGTGAGGTAAGGATTATCTATTTGATTGTTAGAGCCAATGATAATAATCTTACAGTTCTTACCAAATCTAGTGAGTACTTTTTGTAGAGATGCTTTAGACATCCCCTGTGCTTCATCTATGATAGCTACGGTGTCGTTAAAAGTACGACCTCTCATTCCTAGTCCAATCATAGCTGTAATATTTACTTGCTCTTTAAGCTCATGTATCTTGCCTTCTATGAAGGTTTCGTATTCAGAGCCTTTAAGCTTAGAGTCTTTGTACCTAGATCTGATAATGTAATCTAGTGTGTCTTCAATAGGATGTAGGTAGACAGCTAGTTTTTCTTCATTACCTGATAGAAACCCTATCTGCTCTACTGAGTCCACATCATCTATAGATGCTCTAATATAGCTAATAGATGAGTACTGTCCTTGACGTACAAGTCTGATAGCATTAGAGATAGCTACTGCTGTCTTTCCTGTGCCAGCTTTAGCTTCACAGACTACAATATCTACAGCAGGGTCTTGTATGGCTTTAGAGAGGAATAGCTGAGAGCTATTGATAGGATTAATATCCTGTCTACGAAGCTCTTTTTCAGTGTCTTTACCAATAATAGAGATGATACCATTAGATACAGTACCTAGACGAATCTGTCCTGTGAGCTCATCAGTGAAGATGTAGTTGTAGTTCTGAGACGAGTACTCAGGGTCAGTATCTCTAATAGGAGTGTTGTGGAGCTTAGCACCAGTAGGTACAGTAAGTTCTTTAGTGAAAGAGATATTGGTGTTTTCTACTATCTTATGGTCAGCTACAGTGAGCCCAATAGATTCAGCTCTGAGTCTACACATAACATCATTAGAAATGAAAGTGCTATCAGGGTATTCATTAGTGATGACACTAGCTACGTGTATGATCTTACGGTCATTAGAAATGTTGCGCTCAGAGTCATGAGAATGTGGGTAATTATGGAGAGAAATTACCCATATAGTTGTGTTATGTGTATGTAACTCTACTTTTGTGTACATATTATTGGTGTTAGATGAGAGTCTAGTGGCTTTAGTTAATAGTCTGCCAAACTCTCTAGCTTGGTAAGCTATCTCTGAAGTACCAGACTTCTTAGAATCAATCTCATCTAGGACTGTCTCAGGGAGAACTACAATAGATGAATCTCTTCCATAGAGAAAGATGTTATGAGCATCTAATAGTAGGATATTAGTATCAAGAATGTTGAGATTCATGAATCGTTGCCCATCTTTGTTCTACTTCTTTAGCTCCCATCCACTTGTCTTCACCTTTGATGATAGTGTTCATCTCGTCTTCTGTTAAGAATCCAAGGTAGATATCAGCAAATGCTTCTTTGAGTTCTGCATCATTGAAGTTGATGTAGCTCATAACTTCATGTCCTTTACCCTGAGTACCTGTTGAATAGTTATGAATCATAAACTGAGTGTATGGTGCTATAACTAGGTCATCACAACTGAGAGCTATGATAGTTCCTGCTGAAGCTACTGTTCCATAACAATATGCTGTAACTACTGCATCAGACTTCTTAATAGCATCAATGAGCATGAATGCTGAATCTACATTACCACCAGGAGTATTAAGGTGGATATTGATGCTAAAGCCATCAGAAGCATGCAACAGTAAGTGACATAGTTGTGAGTACTCTGCAGGGTCTGCTATAGTATCAGTAAGGTATGTATCATAAGTACTACCAGATTGTACAATTGGTACATATGTCTCCCATACTGACTCTGGTTTTTGTATTGGTAGGGGTATGCTAAACTGCATTGGTTTCCTTGTAGTGGTTGATTTCTTCTTGAATATAGAATATAACTTTCTTGAGATTACGAAGATATTCCCCATTATCGTTAAGCCTATATAAAGCACAAAACGCCTCACCTACCCCATGTAACATATTTTTATGTCTAATAAGGTCTTTAAGCTCAGTAGCGTTAGGAGGTAATGCATAATAATTAGTTTTACCTCCATCCCCTCTAACTGGATTATCAAGAGCTGGCCTAAATGCGTTAGTGTTAGGTATATCATCCATCTTATCGTATAGATTACCCATTTAGTTCTCCTTCTTTGAACTCTCCATGTTCCACTAGTATACTAGATGTATTTTGGTGGAATTTATCGTCAAGTTCTTGTATTGCTTGCTGTTTTATTTCTATAGGAGCATCTGAGGCCATAAAGGCTTCTCTCTTAGCTAGATACTCTTGCTTAGTCACGAGATATCCTAGATACTAAAGCACCATCTAAAAGGATAGGTAATACATATACCCACCTAGATGCATCTCCTGCTAAAAGTAAAATATCACTAAAATATACTATAGCTGTAATCATCGTATATCCTCCCAGAAAGCAATAGCTTCTAAGATGTCATATCTCTGACCAGTAGAGTCAATTCCTTTTTTGTCTTTGACTAGTTTGGCATTAAGACGTAACCTATCAATGAACTTAGTAGTAATAGATTTAAAAGCAGCAATCTCCTCTGGAGTGAGGAACTGCTCTTTAGGTGCTCCATATAGGTATTCATCAGTTAGCCTCATGGATAGCCTTTAACTTAGCTCTAAGTTCTTCTTTGGAACCTAGCATCTTACGAGAGTATGATGTGACTTTACCAGAGAAAAAGTCTGTAAGAACTGTACTAGTTACTTCATCCATAAAAGGGAATGGATTATCTTCTACCCCCCAGTTAGACTTCATACCAAGTTCTTTAAGAGCATTGTCTGCTTGATAATGAACATACTGCTTGCATTTATTCTTATCTAGGTGAGGAGGATCTAGGTAGTCAATAAGTGCCTCTTCATAAGAGACAATCTCTCTAGCTGCCTCATAAATGTCAAACTTGAGGTCATCATCCCAGATATCAGAATTCTCAGCAATGTAAGCTCTGAATAAATGGCAATTACCTAAGTGATGAACATTCTCATCCTTTATGCTATAGTCTACAATGGTACAGAGTCCCTTGTACTTGTTTTCAAACTGATATGCAAGGAGCATAGCAAACTGTGCAAATAGAGATACATTCTCAGTGAATCCTCCATAGATAGCTAGCATCCTAGCTACTGCTCTACGGAACTCAAAGTCTACCTCAGCATCAGAGAGACCCATGGCTTTATACTCTTCCCATTTACGGACTCTAGCTTTATCAACATAAGTGGTTTTAGTAGCCATAACATTGATATCTAGGAAGTCAGTATAGATAGAGTTAGGTAAGCCAATAGTCTCTGTGAAGAGGCTGTATGCTTTCTCATGAGTAACCTCAGTGGAGTTAGCATAGATAGCCCAATTAACTACTTCAGTAGGTTTGAAGATGATCTCCATCTTAGTGTAGCCAGAAGATACAAGTACTTCATTAGAAGTGAATAAGAGCATCACATTCTTAATGAATTCCTTCTCTCTATCTGAAGCTCTTTTGAAATCATCCACATCTGTAGTGAGTGGTACAGAATCAAACTTCCAGAACATGTTCATAAGAGTTTCAGTGTAAGTATCCATGAAAGGATACTTGGTTCCAGCTGCTTCTTTGAAGACTGGAACTGCTGTTGATCTATTTAGTAAATTAGACATATAAACTCCTATGTACAGTAAACACAGACGTCATCTTC
>Ga0272440_1001953_pt1 | contig 16392 bp, 16 predicted proteins | sample SSMMMBAug17_FD_192440 | JGI IMG/M metagenome (GOLD analysis project Ga0272440, IMG submission 192440) | Marine sediment archaeal communities from Little Sippewissett salt marsh, Falmouth, MA, United States - SSM-MMB-Aug17 | ecosystem: Environmental > Aquatic > Marine > Wetlands > Sediment ... | reverse complement strand
ATTGATAACCCATTTAAACAATACTATCAATCATGGAAACAGTAGTCTCCATTTCTTGATTTGTAATCGAAACAGATGAAGGAAGACAAAAAGTAGTCTGGTATAAATCAGATGAATTATCTTTTCCAAAATAATTATGATCTTTAAAGATTGGCAATTTATGGAGCGGATACCATATCGGCCTGACACCAAGTCCTTGCTTTGACAGCTTACGGATTTTTTCCAGGTAAGCGTAGCCTGTTTTTCTATAAGATGGGTTTATTTGAGTTAAAGTCATCCAATAAGTACCAAAACAATTTTGTTCGGGTTCAAGAATTCGTAGTTTATTATTTTTCAAGAACAGTTCCTTATAATATAATGCAGTTTGTCTTTTTTTCTGGATAAAATCATCCAGACTTTCCATCTGTGCAACTCCAACAGCAGCACATAAGTTGCTTAATCGGTAGTTATAACCAATCTGATCATGTAAAAACTCAAATGAATCAGTTTTAGCTTGCGTAGACATGTGCTTCGTTAGAAGTGTTTTTTCTTCGTCCCGAGATATGATCATCCCACCACCGCCAGTGGTTATAATCTTATTTCCATTAAAACTAAAACATCCGATATCTCCTATTGTTCCAAGCAAGCGGTTATTGTATTTAGCCCCCAAACTTTCGGCAGCATCTTCCAGGACAGGTATATTATACTGATTGGATAATTCAATAATCATATCCATATTCGCAGGATTACCATACAAATGGACAACAATCATTGCTTTTATCAAACGCCCATTTTTTTTATAAATCAAACGCCCATCATTTTTTATTGTTTCTGTTTGAAAAAAATGAACCAGGGATTCGATATCGATATTTAAAGTTTCAGATTCAACTCCAATAAAAACAGGCTCTGCGCCCAGGTAGAATATTGGGTTGACAGTCCCTATAAAAGTAACAGTAGGGCATAGTACCATATCATTGTGATTGACATTCAATGCTTTCAGGGCAAGATGAATTGCAGCCGTACCACTCGAAACTGCTGTCGCTGTGCTTACATGATGATAGTTTGAAAAAAGTGTTTCAAAACGATCAACATATGGCCCCACAGAAGATATCCATTTTGTGTCAATGCATTCTTTTAAATATTTGATTTCATTACCAGCTATATCAGGTATACAATTCGGTATATTCATTTTTTTTGCTTTGTGTACCAGTTGATTGTTTTTGTTAAACCATCTTTTAATGGTGTTTTCGGAGTGTAATTTGTCAGGCGTTTCAATAATGTCGTATCAGGGCATCTTCTTTGAACTGATGCCTCTGGTGCCGAGATAATCGTAGTTTTTTGGGGTTTCCATTGGCAGATATCAAACATTAAATTATAAAGATCTTTGATTTCAATTTCTTCATTTTCATTACCAATATGAACTGTTGCCCCAGACTTTATTTCTGTTGATTCCATTGTTAAATACGTTGCTTTTGCAGCATCTTCGATCCAGCAAAATGCACGTGTCTGATCACCTGCAATAATTTTAAAAGGGTTTTCCTGATCAAGAATTCTTGAAATTACCTGTGGTATAACATGATCATATCCCATACCAGGGCCATAGACGTTATGATATCTCACTGAAGTCGTAAAAATATTTTTAGAAAAAAAACTGCTATAAGCCTCTCCCCACATTTTTGTGAGTGCATAGCTGAATCGGGGGTGCTGAACATCTGGAATGATAACTGGTACATCTTCATGCGTCGGTATAGGCAATTCAATACCAACCATCCCAGCGCCACTATAAACCTCACTTGATGAAGAAAATAAAAATCTGGCATCTTTTGAGGAATTGTTTGAAAACCAGTCTAAAACATACATTGTTGATAGTGTATTTGTTTTCATGACTTTAATCGGATCTGACTCAACTGGTCCAACGCCGACAATAGCTGCAAGATGATATAGTCGATCTATTGGAGAAGGAAATTGTTGATACGAATCTGGATCTGCTAGGTCAGCTTCAATGACTTTGATCTGATTGCTATCAAAAGCATTCATGCTTTTCGTACCATGACGCTGCATGGTATCAACAAGAAAAATTTCGTCATTACTCTGGGGTTGTCTGTACAGAAATCGCGCAATTGCACTACCAATAAAGCCACAACCACCTGTAATCAAGATTCTCATAGCTCCCTCTTACTTATTTAAATAGTTAGATAAATATTTCGTATAGAATTGTTCAGCAGCTGAATAAGATTCCGGCCTGCCAATTTCATGAAACTCTTCTCTTAATGGAAAAATGCCAACACGCTTATTATCATCAATGGCTGCTCTTATAAGATCCGGCATATCCAAATATTCATTACCGCTAACTTTCTCAATTAATTCTGGAGAGATACAATAGATTCCGGAATTTACAAAAAAATCAAAAACAGGCTTTTCTTGAAAATCTATTACAAGTTCTCCTTTGGTTACAGGATATCCAAAAGGAATTTGATGTTGATATGGTCGGCCACATAATGTAAAGTCATAACCTGCGGCAATATGAAAATCTCTAAACGACTTGAAATTCAGTAATGTCAATATATCACCATTTACCACAAGAAATGGTGATTTGGGTTTAAGCACCTCAGGAATCAAACCAATACTTCCGGCGGTTCCCATTGTTTTTGGCTCTTTGATATAATTGATGTTTACACCAAATTGTTTGCCATCTTGAAAAAAATCTGTAATAATATTTCCTAAATATCGAATATTTATTATGATATCATAATACCCGAAACTTTTTAACATTTCGACAATAATTTGTAAAATGGGCTTATTGCCAACTTTCAACATTGGTTTGGGCGTATTTTCAGTAAAAGGTCTCAATCTTAACCCTTCACCACCCGCCATGATAATTGCAACAGGTTTCATAATTGATTGAAAAATTTTCAATTTCTTAATTGTTATTACTTTGCCTTCTTTATTTACAATAGGAATTGAATTTACTTTATTGATTACAAGTAACTGGTTGATATTTTGTTCAGACATATTTTCAGGAGCAACAACTGGGTTTTTTTTACAGACATCTTCAATTTTTGAATCCATTGAATGGTTTTTTAAAAGAGCGCGACGTATATCACCATCTGTGATACTCCCTTTCAGATATCCATTATCGTCAACAACAAACAAAGTGTTGTTTATTTTTTTTTTGCCAAGTTGATTTAATTTAATCATCGCGTCTCGAACAGTCGTATGATTATTAATCGTCATGGAATCATTATTATTTTCCATTATGCTTTTTTCCTCCCAGGCTGTTATTTAAATTTATCATTAAAGGTTTTAACGATAAGTTTTTGATCCAATCTTGTTTTTACCAATGTCTCAACAATCCGATCAGAAGAAGATCCATCACCATAGGGATTTTTTATTCCGCATATTTCTTGTACAAAAGTATTAGAGATCGCTTTTTGTATTCCCTTTGATATTGATAATCTATCATAATCGACATTGATCACATTTTTACCATGTATTCTGCCCCGCTGTCTGTTACCAATATTGACAACAGGAAGCGAAAAACTAGCTGCTTCAATAATACCACTTGATGAATTTCCAATCATTGCTCTTGCAATATTCATTAAGGAAAAATAATTTTGGGTGCCCAGATGCTTAATAACAAAGGCTTGTTTATTTTTTTGTACAAACTGGTTGATTTTGTCAATAATTATTTGACCTGCTGTATCTGCATTTGGATATGTAAATATTATTGGTACTGATAAGTTATCCAAGGCATTAAGTAATTCAGAAATGTGATAATATGTGTTTTCATACTCAAGCGTTACCGGGTGATATGTTACAAGTACTGGAGGGGCATTTATGGAAATGTTTAATGTCTTTTGTAACCCGTAAAGATCCAACAATTTTGTATTTTTAATGTTATCCAGTCCAGGCGCACCGCTAACTACAATACGCCAGTCTTCTTCTCCCATTTGCTTAACACGATCCGCGTATTCCCGTGTTGAAACAAAATGTAAATGGCTCATTTTTGTAATAGAGTGCCTGATGGCTTCATCAATGGCGCCTTGTGTTGTTTCACCACCATGAAGATGTGCTATTGGAATTTTGTAAGGTAAGGTTGCAACTGCGGCTGAAAGCGTTTCAAAGCGGTCTCCAAGAAGTAATACAATATCAGGTCTGAAGCGTGAATAAGATTGGGCAAATCCAATTACACCTAAACCAATTGATTTTGAAATTCCCTGGGGGGAATCAGCGGACAAAAGCATTTCAATTTTATCATTTATCTCAAATCCGTCTGCCTCAATATCTTTTAAAGTATAACCAAAAGCTGGAGATAAATGCATTCCACTCACAATCAGATGAAGTTTCAAACTAGAACAATTTTGTATTGCTTTCAATACTGGATATAAAATTCCATAATCTGAACGTGCGACAGTGACAATTGCAATAGATCTCATTATTTTATTCCTGAATAATTATTTTAGATTCACATTTTTCTTAAATGCGTATGCATGTCTTTTTTTTTGGACAACAGTTGCATTTGTTAAAGGCAAATCTGGATATTTTCTGCACAGACTGACAATTTCAGCAAGAGAAAATACAGATCCAGGCTTGTATAAATAATCAAATATTTTTTCGATTAATTTAAAATCTAATGGCGTATCAACACTTAATCGGAGTTCAGGCCAGGAAACAGTCTTATCATTTACTATCATTGTACCACATGAAAAAATACCTGACTGCGTAAAAAAACCACCCCAAATTTCTGTATCAACATCATCCTTTATTTTGCAAACCTTTTCCATAGCTTCATATCGTAACGCATAGCTAAACGTTCCAAAAGGAAGCCCGCGACTTTGTGTATAATCAAAACCATTGTCGTTATGAAAGTCAATTAAACGATCAATGTATATTGGATCAACAAATGGATTATCCGCAGTGCAACTGATAACCGTATCAACATTAAATTTTTTTGCAGCTTCTGTTAATCTGAATAGAACATCATCAGGATGTCCTCGATAACACTCAATGGCGTTATTTTTTGAAAATTCTTCTAAAGGATCATCCTGGGCAACAGTTGAAGTGCACAGAATTATTTTCTCTGGCTTTTCTGCCAGTTTCAAACGTTCAAGCATGTGGTAAAGCATGGGTTTACCTTTTATTTCTTTGAGGACTTTATAGGGTAAACGTGTTGATTTGAGACGTGCTGTTATTAAAATGGCGGTTTTCATTTGTTTATATCGTTTTCATAATTATATATCAAATGTTATGTTTTTCAATAATAAATAATAAGTATATATTCCCATCCCTTTTTCTACAGCAAGAAGCTAAAATGCAGCATCGTTAGAGTTAGCCTTTTCTTCAATTATAAAGGTTTGCATTATAACCTATTCCATAAATTATTTAATTGTTATATGTTATGTTGTTAAAGCTTTTGATTCTTTATTGTTCAGTTAAATCTATTTTAATCCAAGGCATATTTTGCAATACTTGTTACGAATTATACCTTCTTTATGTTGTTTTCTAAAATCTTTTGATAATGGTGAATTGTAAATATTATACAAAGTGTCATTTCTTATATTGCCCAATTTTATATTTGCATTAATATCTTCACAACAAGGAGCAACGTCACCATTGCATTTTATAACAACTTTGAAAAAATTATCAAAGCATCTGCTTTTTCGTTCAAATACTTTATTATTTGGATGAAGGTCAGGAAGTATATTGTTTGGATCATAAAATTCCTGAATTGCAACATCACAATATTGACCGAAAACCTCTGAAAAAATTTCCGATTCATTCTCATTTATATTTGTTTTAACAAAGCTAGCTCTTATCTGTGGTAGTAAGGAATTGTTGTACATTTTCGCGTTAATAATATTTCCAATAGCGGAAATCGACTTTTTTAAATTTCCACCTCTAATTTTCTCATATGTTTTTTCGGTTGCTGCATCTAAACTTATACTCATCCATGTTACCCCTGATTTAACAATTTTATCAGCTATTTCTTCATCTATCAATAGGCCGTTTGAATGCAATCTGATATCAATGACGCCACGTTCTTTTGCATATTTAATTTTCTTAAATATACCTTTATCTAAAAAAACTTCTCCCCAGATTGCAAAGCCTAATGAACGCGTTCCAATTGAAGTGGCTTCGTTTATAATTTTTTTATACAATGATTGTTCCATTCGTTTAGAATTGTTATACTGAATATACTGTCTGGCACAATGGATACAATTCAAGTTACATGCATAAATATTTTCAATATCAATATGCACAGGAAAGTCATATTCAACACCTAAAATCGCGTTATTATATACTTCTCTGTATTTCACATAGTCTGATGAATCAGATAATTGTTTCTTTACGAGGTCGTTTGTTGATGAATGAATATTTTCTGTATAAGCTTTTGTATCAATACTTTTTTTTATCATTCGGGTTTTCCTTAAAAGCTAGTTTTTGGACGAATTCGCAAAAAGTCGGACATTACTTTTTAGGTTTATTAATTCAACAATTTGAAAAAATTATGTCCGAAAATGAATTTAAGGACAAACCTTGTGTTGCCCTCGAACAAAAACGGAAAAGGACCCTATGTCTGAAACCAATACAATTGATTCCAGTTGTTGAATATATCACAAAATATTTTGGGAATGTACCCAAATTTTCAACTCACATAATTGGTAATATAGTAGTTAGCCTCTTATTCCAATATGTTTTCAATAAACTCTAAAATTTTTTTTTTAAAAATTTATAATTAAATTTTTTAGAAAGCACTTTTGATTCAGTATTAACAAAAAAATCAATAAATTGGGAAACTTTTGGTATGTTAGCCTCTTATTCCAATATGTTTTCAATAAATTCTAAAAATTTTTTTTTTAAAAATTTATAATTAAATTTTTTTGAAAGCACTTTTAATTCAGTATTAACAAAAAAATCAATAAATTGGGAAACTTTTGGTATGTATCCATATCGAGACAAAACGAGTGGATCTTCAATTATTAAGTTTGGTTGAACACTTATCACAGGCTTCCCCAAAATATAAGCTTCTATCAGCATCAGTGAAGTCATCCCAAAAACGCGATCAGAAATTGCAATACAGTCAGCAGGAGATAGCTCATTTGTTACAATTTTCAAGTTTAAATTGTTATATTTTTTGAGAGTGGATTGATAGTTCAGCAAAATATCTTTCGGGTGTAATTTGATGATAATCTTGTCTTCCGAAAACGCTTCAGCACAGTATCGTAGAAATAAATCAATGACTTCGTATTGGTTATACCCTCTTGTGTTGCCAAAATTTTCATAAATAGCTTCCGAAGCAAATAAAATTGTTTTTTGTTGTGAGTGGATATTAAGAGTGGATTGAATACTGGCCAAATCAATTTTTTCAATTTCCTTTTTAAGACCGCTTAAATATGGATGACCAAAAGTATGTAATATTTCAGCATTAAACCCCTGGTTAATCATTTCTTCTTTGGCAATATCATTGATACAATTAATATTGTCAGGCAAATATTTCATATATTCAGAATCATTTTTGCCAGAAAACCTTAAACAATAATTTTGCCAGTGGTCCAAAAATGCAAGAGTAGAAATGCTTCTTCTTTTTGCATTAAACCATAGATATTTTTCAGACATATCTTTATTAGGTATACTTGTAGCAGAAGTAATAATTAAATTTGGAGAATATTTGTCCATTATATCAAAATCATTTTTTTCAATAGGGAAAATCATTTTAAAATCAACCTTTTTTCGTTTGAATCGTTCCAAAGCATAGCCATATGCTAACACAATAACATAAAAATAATCATGTTCATTTAACAAACGAATAGCAGGAATTAGGACTTCCGCACCACCTGGTTCACAGGTAAAGAATAATATTATTTTTTTTCGTAATATAGTCAATCCTCTAGTACTTCCGAAAGCCACGAAATGAAACATCACCTTCAATATATAATTTTCTAGCAGCTGCAATGGTATTTTTTGCCTGAATTCTGAAATAGTTTTCAACCAGTTTATTATTTCCTTCGAACAGCATTTCATGAATTTCATGATCTGTCATATCTGTAAAATTTACACTGACCAGGTCCGAATTAACATGTTTATTTTCATAAAAGTCCTCACAATCTTTTAATAACCCTTTTTCAATTGCATAATAATAAAGGGGAGATCCTGGATAAGGGGTAACAGGTCGAATCGTGCGATTCTGTGATCCATCACTATACTTTAACAAGAAATCGACGGCTTTGAAAAAATTCTCTCGTTTATCTCCTATATGACCGAAAAGCAAGTTTAATCCAGGGCTAATTCCAGAGGTGAGTACATTTTCGACACCTTTTACAATTTGACTAACTGTAAGCCCTTTTTGCATTGTCGCTAAAACTTTATCATCTAATGATTCTATACCAAAGTCAATAAAATCACAACCAGCACGTTTCATAAGATCAAGAACTTTAGGTTTTGCATAGTTTAAGCGTCCAGCACAAGCCCATCTGACATTTAAGGATGCCTTTATAAAATCCTCACAAAGACTCATGGTTCGTTCTTCTGAAACCATTAAAAGCTCATCTATAAAATTAAAATATGTAGCGCCAAATTCTTTTATTAAATAGCGCATTTCTTCAATAATAGCTTCGTTACTTCGAATACGTTGTCCTTCATCCATTCGGTAGCAAAAATTACACTTGTACTTGCAACCACGACCTGTCAACATACCAACTAAATATTCAGTTGGGCTGCAATTGGCATACCTAAGTAAAGCGTAGTAATCCATTGGAAATGATGAGTATGCAGGCCAAGGGATATTATCAATATCACTAATTAGCGGTCTACGTTCATTGACAACTACCTTTCCATCTTGAACATATGCAATACCTTTGACATCTTTGTGTCCTGTTTTAGCACCTAACTTTTCCAAAAGTTCAATAATTGTTTGTTCTCCTTCACCGATTACAATAGCATCTGCTTGTGTTTTTTTTAGAAAAAAATCAGGTTCAGCAGCCGGTCCATGTCCCCCAAGAATATAGTAAGGCCTGTTTTTTGAACTATTTATGGCGTTGGATATCTTTTGAATTTTTTGATATTGATAGTATCCTGCGACCATGCTGAGTCCGACAATATCAAAATGATTTCTGTCCAGATAGTTTTTCAGGTGACTTTCAGGGTAGTGATATTTGTCTTGACTATAAATTTCTACATCGTATCCTGCTTTTTGCAAAGCTGATGCAATATAACCGAGGCCCATAGGAAACATATGGATAAACATTCCAGAATCATAGGCTACTAATAGAATACGCATTTAAATTCTCCATGTTATTTGTTTAATGCTGCTTTTGTAAATGCTTTAATAATATCATCCATATCACTTTTTTGAAGTGGTGGATAATGATAAGCAGTAACGATCATTTCTTTCTCGTAAAAATTTTCCATAACCGGACATATCCCTTTTTCATAGGTAGGCTGTTCATTTTCAGGAAGAAGTTTATATGGGTATCCATTTCGAAGCATCTCTTTATTTTCAAAAATCGGTTCCAAATAAAAAGGTTTTGTATACCCAAGCGCCAATTTAAAAAGAGGAATACCTGATGCTCTAATATTATCTGTATATTCTTCTCTGGAAATGCTAGTTGCATCTTTATTATATTTAATTGGATACAAATAATAGACATGATCACTATTTTTTCTTACTGCAGGTGGCGTTAAAAATTCTAATTTAGAAATTTTTTCCGTTAGATAGTTTGCCAATTCAATTCTTTGGGCCAGAAGTTTTGGCAACTTTTTAAGTTGCTCAAGCATGATAGCCGCTTCCATTTCCCCTAATCTGAAATTCCAGCCAAGCATATTAACTAAGTTCTTATATGACATATCTCCCACAACAGCTTCTGCATGGTTTCTAATCAATTTCAATCGAAGTGCAAGTTCGTCATCATTTGTAACAGCAATACCTCCTTCGCCGCAATGGATAATTTTATGCTGATTGAAACTATATACGCCAATATCTCCAAATGTACCAGCGTATCCAGAATTATACTTACAACCTGGGACATGCGCTGCATCCGATAGAACATATAAATTATGTTTTTTTGCAATGGCGTTTATTTTAATCATATCGGAAGATTGCCCGAAAAGATCAACAGGTAAAATAGCTTTTGTTCTGTGTGTAATGTGTTGTTCTATTTTATCTGGATCCATGCAATAATAATCAGGTTCAATGTCTACAAAAACAGGTATAGCATCGTAAAATAGAGGGGCTGTTGCGGAGATGCACATACTGTAACCAATTACGAGAACTTCATCACCCGGCTGGATTTTCATTGCTCCCAGTGCAGCGATTAAACCTGAAGTAGCAGAATTAAATGATACAGCATGCTTAACATCATGGTATTCAGCCCATCTCAATTCAAGCTCTCTAACATTTTTTCCTCCATGAAAAAAAATACCATCTTTTGCTATAAAATCAGATAGAATCCCTGATTCTATGACTTTCATTACCGCTTCTTTTTCTTCTTCACCAATTGGATTGTATACAGGATAATTTTTTGTTTTTGAATTATTCATTGTCCATTAACCTTCAATATTGATGTTCATTAATAGATAACAAATGTTTGGTTATAAGTAAATTTTTGAGCCATTAGAATTTTTTGACTCAAATAGTGCTTCAGCTATAAGCAAATCAATTCTGGCATCTTCAGCATGATTATGGTTTACCCTTTTATTTCGTATATCTAAAGCAATTTCATCCAAAGTAAGTAACAATGAAAAGGGCATTTGAGACTCCGGTATATGTTCTTCTTTAACAGGTATAAGTTCCTTCACTCCTGAGTATCTTTTATAATCGGCGCTTTCACAGACTTGAATTTGATATCCATTATCTATAAAACAAATTCTTCCTTTGTTTCCCATAATATCAATTTCAAAAATACTATGACCGTACCCTGCTTTATCAGCGGCAATTATCGATGCATAAACCCCATTTTCAAAGCCTAATATTGCATCCATGGTTGGATCATAGTTAATTTCTGATTCTGTTGAGCTAAGATACTGAACAAATTTGATTTCATTACTTAAAAGCATTCGAAGTGTATTTATCAGTGTCGTTCCATTATGGATTATTCCTCGCACATAATAACCATGGGCATATTGTATTTGTCCAAGAAAACCGTTAATAATCAGATTTTTAGCATATTCATGCAGTGGATCCCAGCGGCGGTTATAATTAACATATAATGATACGCCTTGTTGCCTGCATAATTTAATAATAGGATCCACCTCTCTAACATTTGTGAAAATGGGCTTTTCAATTAAAATATGTTTAATATCAGAATGTTTTAATGCGTCGCACATTACCTGGTAATGCAGGTTATCAGGAACACAAATACATAATAGATCAATTGTTTCATTTTTCAACAAATCTTGATACTTATTATATGATCTTGTCACATTCCAGGTGTTTTGAAACGCAATCAAGCGCGTTTCATTTATCTCTGAAATTGCACCAAGTTTAAATTGCTTATGCTTTTTTATGGCCCCTGCATGAGTGAATGTATACTTAAATTCGCTGAGTTCATCATACCCTCCAGCAGCCATACCACAACCGATGATTGCTGCATTGTATAAGTTCGCCATCTATTAACTCCTTACGGTGTGAGGTGCAGCCATTTGAACACAATCTTTATTAAGATCAGCAATACCGGGGTTTATTTCCAAATATTTAATAACATCTTGAGTGGTAAAATCTTTTTTATGAGCATATACATTCTCATATACTTTTTGCATAAGTATTACATCCTCACGATAATCAATTGTTAACCTCAAGTCAGGTCGTCTTAAATGATCTGGTGCAGCTAGATTATAAATATTAAATTGGTCTGGATTTTCAAATATATACCTTAGCGTGTCTTCTCTTTGTGAAGCTGTATTTGCCAATGATTCAATTTTTTTCAAAATTTTCAATGGAACAACATGCGCATACACCCCAAGTGGAAAAGTTAGTTCTAGAGAGTTTAAAACCAAATCTCTTGATGTATCCTCAAAATACTTATTAATCAATAAGTTTGCCACCTCCCAATCGAAAAAAGGTGAATCTCCACCTGACAGAACTATCAAATCAGCATCCCTGTGTTCAGATGCATTGATAACTCTTAACAATACATCTTCTTCACTACCTCTAAAGCACTCAATATTTAGTTTTTTTGCCAATTCATCAATAGGGTCATCAAGAGAATTAACTGTTGTGGCAATGACAATTTCATCAATCTTTTCACATAAACGAATCCTGTTTACAACATGCTCAAGAATTGGTTTGCCTTCAACTTCGATAAGTGCTTTACCGGGTAATCGACTGGAATTCATTCTTACTTCAATAATTGCGATAATTTTAAGCTTTTTTGTATTTAATACACCCATTTTACAATCTCAAATCCTTCTGCATATTGCACTCCTGTTTTCAACCCAAATAATATTGATTGAGCTTTTATGAAATCAATCCATTTTCCACCTGTTCGATTATTCTCAGATTGATAGATTTCAATCAATTTTAACTTACTATCAAAAGTATCAGAAATATCTACAAAAAATCTTGGATCAAAGCGTTGGTTGCTTTCATACCAATTGGTGCAATACATTAACAATTTTTGTGTATGGCGAAAGCAATGCATAGTTGCAAGAGATAAAGATTTATGGTCATGGTGGACATCACCATTCCAGTGTGTTAAGACCAGATCAGGTTTAAACGTATTTGATATATCTATTAATTTGCAATTTAATGGTTCTGAAAATGCTACATCAAAAGTAGGAATATCCCCCACTATCAAATTCGCTCCAATGTATTCTGCTGCATGTTGGCCTTCATTAAATGCAATTTCATTACTACGAATAATGTTTCCTTTCGAATCTGTATAGCCAGACTTAGAAGCAATAAAAATTGTAATATGATGCCCTTGGCTTTTCCATAATAACAAACTGCCTCCGCAACCCAACTCAAGATCATCAAAATGTGCACCAATTGCCAAAATATTCATTTTTATTACTCTTTTATATTGTTTTTCAAGTATTTTATAACCCATGGAACAGAGACAAACCCTGAGCTAAATTTGTTTTGGTATGAAACATATAGTTTTTCCGCAAAAGAAAACTCTTCACTCGTATCTACAGTTAAAGATATTTCAGGTGCATTCTTTTCAGGCGGTGGTGTCATTTTGGATTGAATAAATAGTGTTGGGTTTTCCAGAATATATTCATTAACATGCTCTCTATGATGAGGGGCATGACCTTCTTTCCAAGATTTTTCTAAAGAAGAAAAATTGAATATTTCAACGCCCACACCTAACGGAAAGCCACCAGGTGGTTCAGTGGAAATAGTTGCATAGTCAAGCTGTCTGCTTAAGTAATAATGAATTAACTTATCGCATTCGATTGGATCAACAAATGGGTTATCTCCAGTTGCTCTAATAATATAGTCTATTTTGTGATGTTTAGCACACTGATAATAACGATCAAGAACATCGTTTTCAGAACCTCTAAAAATTCTAATTCCAAGTTGTTCCGCTAAGTTTACTAAAGGCTGATCCTGTTCTAAGGTACTGGTTGCTAAAATTAACTTATCAACTTTTTCGCACAGCTTTAGCCTTTCAACAATCCATTGAATCATAGGTTTACCAGCCAGTGATTTAAGGACTTTTCCAGGTAAACGTGATGAGCCCATTCTCGCTTGTAGAATTATACTTATATCATTTTTTCGCATGACCTTAATATATCTTTCGACTTGTGACCGCAGTTAAATAGCAGGTCAATGCAAGATAAATTTGGCATAAAATCACCGTACAATTGGGGATATATGGGGTGCTGAAAGTGCTGCCATTTTACTTGCAAACCATCTTTAATAAACATCTTTTCATCAAAATATGCTTTTGCTCCAATTCCAGATAAATAATGTGATCGATTAATAGCTCTCATTATATTAATTATTTTCTCTGTTTTATATCCATTAACATTTAAGTCAGACGAAAAAATTATTTTTACTTTAATATCAAATATATCTAAAAAAAAATTTATAAATTTCATGTTTAAATCGATTAATTTTGAGACATCTGAAAAAAATAATTCTTCAATTTGAGGAAAATAATCATTAAAATATGACGCTTTGCCATAGCTGTCTTTAAGAATATTCATTTTCTTTTTTATCCAAACATGAATATTTTCACTTAGCATTACATTACGAATTTCTTGATTTACTTTTCCCTTTTTAACTGAAAGTGTCAACCATTTGACTCCGTATTTTGTTTTTATTTTATCCCGATGATGCCACCCATTTCGTAGAAATTGAACATCATCATGGATAATAAAAATATCAGAAAAAAGCAATCGATGAAAAAAACCTAAATATGGTACAAAATCAGGTTGATGAATGCATACATATTTCACTTTAATTATTTAATTCCTCAAATATTTTCATAATTCGTGGAATTCCGCAATTATTAATAGCTTTTTTTCCTGATTGCGACATTTTTGTTCGTCGTATTTTGTCCGTATGCAAATTCATAAGAACCACAGGTAAAATATTCATATCTATTTCTTTTTCCCAACCTAAAGATACCGTTGACCCTATATCTGACCAATAATTTGTATTAAAAATTTCATGTTTTTCTGTAGCAATAGATATAGATGGTATTCCTAAAGCAGCAAGTTCATAAAGCATGATACCACCTGCGCAAATAACTATATCTGATTCATGAAATTCTTTAATCAGGCTCGGAGCAGACTGTATCAGAAGAATTTGGTGCTTTGAGTTTTTTATTGCATCTTGCAAATTAGGAGATATTTTACCTCCTGGTCCGATATTTACTTTAATTCTTAAATCGCCATCGAAATTATTGATTGCTTCTACCGCTCTTTCAGTTACATAGTGAGTATCCGTACCACCGAATGTTAATAATATGTTTTCTGCTTGATTCATAATTCGTCTTTTTAATTGAATATAACTATTTATTTCTTCTTGAAAAATCATGTAAAAGGGACCTTCAAAAAGTCTTGTGTTAACTGTTTCTGAAGTGTATTGCTCCCAATGAAATACCATACAGTTGATAACAGCATCAGCCATTTTTAGACCAGCACCAATATCATCGAAATTTATAATTCTTGCAGAAGAACACTGACGTAGCATAGTCATCAATTCTGTTGAAGTCTTTAAAATATCTTGCAAAATTATATCAGGTTTATGTTTTGTATTAACTGTATGAAGTACATCACGAAATGATTGTGTTTTAAATTCATAACAAGGAAACCCTGAGTCTTTAAGTATTTTTTTTGCTTCCTCATCCGATTGCGTTAAAAAAGCAATTGTATTACCATTTTTTTGTAGCGCTTTTGCCAGAGATTTCATTCGATAAATATGCCCAAGCCCTATAGCATGAGAACCATCCACTCGAATTAAAAAACTCTTACCTGTTAAGTTAGACATTGATCAATCAATAATGATGTAAGATTGTATAGAAGAAAATTTTGAACGATTTATTCTGAAACGATTCAAGCCAAATACTTCTCTTAATGCAATTGTTTCTCCTGGAAAATCGTGAACATTCAATTCATCAAAACCTATGACTGTACCTTTGGTTACATAGTTTTTGATAACCTCCAGACATTCTTTTGTAGGTTCATATAAATCCATATCAAAGTATGCAAATGCAACAATAGTTTCAGGGTTATCTTTGAAGAATTTATTTACTTCATCAATAGCATTACCTTTAATTAATTGATATTTTTTTATGTGAGAGATTGGACTTTCTTTTTCATGATAATCTAATATTTGTTCTAAATATTCTTTATAACCTTTTGTAACAGAGTATGAACCTTCTTGGATAATGCTCGATACGCCATCTTTGTTATGGATTGTAGGAAATCCTTCAAAAGTATCAAAACCTACTATTTCTCTATTGTGGTTGTAAGGTTCGTATAGCCCTCTTAAAGATTCTAATAATGCTAGGTTCTGCCCCCATCTAACGCCAAACTCTATAGCAATACCATGAATATCAATAATTTTCTTGTAAAGATCGTGTAAAAAAAGGATTTTTGATAAATCTTGCCTTTTAATAAATAGGCCGAGGTTTGACATAATCTCATTTTCTGGAATGGGACATTGTTTAAAAAGATGATAAAAATCGTTCCTCGTTATACTTTCTTCAGAGGATGGATAACCTTTGGTTTTGATCAATTTATCGCTCATTAGAGACAGTATCCTTTAAAAAAATGTTAATTAAATTAAGAACTTTTTGAGTCCTTTCAGATTAGTAATTTTGACTGATTCCTATATTCAGACCTCTGACCGCCTGACTTCTTTGAAGGACTATAATTGTTAAAGAATCAGGAGGTTATAAAACTATTTGTGATAAATTGGACGTTCAAAATCCAAAGCCAACCAATTAACTACAATATATAGTG
>Ga0272440_1001952_pt1 | contig 16396 bp, 14 predicted proteins | sample SSMMMBAug17_FD_192440 | JGI IMG/M metagenome (GOLD analysis project Ga0272440, IMG submission 192440) | Marine sediment archaeal communities from Little Sippewissett salt marsh, Falmouth, MA, United States - SSM-MMB-Aug17 | ecosystem: Environmental > Aquatic > Marine > Wetlands > Sediment ... | reverse complement strand
TGTGTTGATTGTTCCTGGCAATCAACACAAGGTTTCTCCTCAATAAAAGATATTCCTAAATAAAATATTTAGCCTTTTAAATATCTCTAACTTTTTTAGATTTTTTTGGGGTTAACACGAAAAAATCAAGTGTGTGATGGTGTGTACGTTTTTGTAGAAAATATACAAAAATTTGATAAGATTGATGAGAAATGAAAAAACACAATGTTTTTGCAAAAATATTGACTAATTTCCAGATTATTGATAATAAAGAGTTTTCATAACAAATGCCGACGTAGCTCAGTTGGTAGAGCAGCTGATTCGTAATCAGCAGGTCGCGGGTTCGACTCCCTTCGTCGGCTCCATATCAAACAGTGAGGTTAACGATATGTCAATAACAGCAATAGAACAATTTGTTGAAAAAGCCAACCAGGATCAAAGTATCCAGGACAGTATTAAAACATTTACTGGTATTCCTGATGAATCATACCGCAAGGTGATTAATCTTGCCAAAGAGCATGGATTTGAATTTACAGTTGATGAATGGAAATCATTTCCAAAATGCGATACACCTGGAAAATCACCTCATGGTTTTACAGATTGGTCGTCAGGAATCCTGGTTCCCTGGCTCAAGTAAAATATCCTGTAGTGATATAATTAAAAAGTTGCCAGCGCATTAATTTTGATTGCACTTATTAAGGTCGTGTAGAGATGTAGCTGCTATGTCTCTCCAGTTCGTTTTTTAGACAGGTTCTCATGAACGCCTGACAGGTTTGTTTCTTCCAGAAATATGATTCAATCCTGATGGGGTTCCACAGATGATTCGTCCAGGTCCTTTTTTGGCTTCAAACATGGCCTTATGTAGGCGATCATTTAAAGCGCTCACCTGTTTGTCTGAAAGATGAGATTGGGTGACAGCAATACTGATATTAATTGGAATGACTTTACTCTTATGTGTAATTTTTACTTTTCGAACCAGTTCCATCAAGTAAATACATGCCTCACAGGCTTCCTTGTCTTCTGTGTCAGGTAATAATATAATAAATTCATCGTTACCATAACGCGCGATATAATCCTTGTTTCTGAGGCTGGTTTTTATTTTTCTGCCAATCTGTGACAGACATGCATTTGCTGCAGTATAACCAAAATTATGTGTAATTGTACGAAATTGATCAATATCAAATAATATAACCGAAAAAGCTTGTTTGTTGTTTTTAAAACGCTGCATTTCTTCATTCAACCGCCGCTCAAATGCACGTCGATTAAAAATGCCTGTTTGAGAATCAACAAGCAACTCAGACTCCAGAAATCGGGTGAGATTCTGAAGTTGTGCGATTTCTTTTTTTATCTTTTCCAGTTCTTCCTGCATGACAGATGAATTTCCTGATGCCACCGGTAACTGAATCAACTGTGGCGATGGTGCAGGCAAGATTGTTTTATCTAACTTTGCCATCCCCATACTTTTTTTCAGATTGTTCCATATCCTGGTCATTTTTCCGGATTCCTGTTTTTCAGGCATATAGACCTCCTGTTTCCGTGCATCATCCATCATTTCTTCAGCCATTTTGATAAAACTTGATGGCTTTTCGTCCGGCTGAAAATTTTCAGTTTTTTCATCAGATATCAGCACAGAATTTTCAGTCAAGGACGCCTGTGTTTTTTCATTTACAAAACTGGCGTATTGTTTAAATAGATCCAAATAGGATTGAATCAGAACAAAAAAATTGGGCGAAAACATAGATTGCCGAATATTTTGTGTTAAATCAGAAACTTTCTGACCTTCTGATTCTGAAAACACCATTTGAAATTCCGCCAGAGTCAACAGAAGAACCTCTTTAAAAGCATCGAATAGATTTTTATGCTGTGCGCTATCAGTTTTTAAATTTTCTGCTCCAGTAACAACAGGTGCATCTTCTTGAAGAGATACGTTTTGAATAGTAGTAATCACTTTATTCATTCGTTCGATACTGGCACGTTCATTCATCAATTTTTTCAATCGGTCAAACAATCCATGAAATACCCGATAATCAGGGGTTCGCAATAGATTCATGAACAGATTGATAATGCGGATAAAAAATTGTTCTCGTTTAAGCGCCTCATCTTCCTGTTTGGCCAGGTGTTTTTCAAATTTGTTGCGTTGTGATGTTAGCTTTTCGACCTGTTGTTGAATTTCATTATAGGCTTTTTGCATGCGGAGGTATTCTTCTTTTCGTGAAACAACACCACCCGCTGAAAAACGCTCTTCTTCCCACAATGCAATTTTTTGAAGTTTTCCCAGTAATCGATCCATTTCTTTAATATCTTCAGCGGGCGTCAGTAAAGCGCGGAGTTGATCCAGGGTTTCAAAATAAGCCTTGTTGTCTGGCGTGCGAAGCATGCTGATTAAAACAGCCATGCCACGTTTTAAAAACTCGGTCAGTTCAAAATCCAGATTTCTTAAAGATGTGACTTGTTTCTCAAAATAATTTTTCTGACTGGTGAGGGTTTCAACATCCTGGATTAATTCTTTTTGTTTCTTTTCCAGTTGTTGAATTGTTAGTTCTAATTTATCAAACTGTTTTTGGCGGGCAATTTGATTCCAGATACGCTTAAATTTGGGATTTTCAATAAAAAATGCGGTTAGCGACTTTTTGTTAATTTTGTCGCCCTGCGAATCAAGACGTCTATATGCCTGATCAATCACTTCAATCAGTGGTACAATCTCTTTTTCCCAGGGGTCTTTTTTTTTCATAATTAAGCTTTAATCCTTTACTGGCCCCAATAACGCTACAGCCATTTGATCCATATCTAGTATTTCACCGGCCAGATCATTAATATCAGCAGGTGTTACCTTTTCAATATTTTCAATAAGTTCTTCTATCGGAATATAACGATTATAAAACAATTCAGATTGACCCAGGCGGACCATCTGATTATTAACACTTTCCTCTGATAGTTGGATTGTTGATTTTGTATATTCTTTTGCTTCTGACATCCTTGATTCAGAAACTGGATTGTGAATCAGGTTATCCAATGTTTCATGGACCACATTCAGGGCATCATTGACTTTTGATGGATCAACCCCCATGTAAATGGATTGCATGCCAGTATCTGTATACATTATTGGCGATGAAAATACCTGATATGCCAGACCATGCTTTTCCCGAATTTCCTGAAATAAAATGGAACTCATATTTCCGCCCAGAATAATGTTGAGCAGCGTAAATACATATTTTTGAGGTGCATCAAGATGAAATCCTTTCCCCCCCAGACAGATATGAACCTGTTCTAAATCACGATATTTAACAATTTTTTGGGGCTCTGGTTGGGGTAAGGTTCGGATCAAAGGATATTCCGGTGTCAAAAAGTTGGCAAAGATTTTTTCAAAACGTCTAACAATGAAATCATGCGCAATGTTTCCTGCCAGGGCAATAATAATTTTTTTAGGACTGTATTGCTGGTGGAAATAAGATCGGATCGTATCGGGATCAAAGTTTTCAATTTCCTCCTGTGTGCCTAATATGGATCGGCTGACAGGATCTTGTCCCCAGTAGGATTGGCCTGACAGGTAATTGATATAATCCTCAGGGTCGTCCTCAAACATTCTCAATTCCTGACAGATTACCTGTTTTTCACGTTCAATTTCATCAGGGTTGAATGCTGACGACAAAAGCATGTCGCATAATATATCAATGACCTTATCTAATTGGGTATGATAGCATCTGGCATAATAACAGGTATATTCCAGGGATGTCATGGCATTGGCCTGGCCGCCGATAGCATCAAATTCTTTCGCAATCTGATACGCATTGCGTGTAGCAGTGCCTTTGAAAAACATATGTTCGATAAAATGTGAGAGCCCATTTTGTTCGGGTAATTCATCTCGAGCACCCACATTTATCCAAACGCCCATGGAAATAGTCTGTGCATGGGGAATATTTTTAGTAACGACCCGAATCCCGTTTACGAGTGTACTTTTGTGAACCACCTGCGTTGTCATCGTATGCTGCCGCTTTTTTACTTAAACGAATTTTACCATCTCGACCAATTTCGATGACTTTAACCGAAATAATGTCGCCTTCCTTAACCACATCGCGGACTCTTGCCACGCGACGATTTTCAAGCTGAGAAATATGCACGAGTCCTTCAGTACCCGGTAATATCCTGACAAACGCGCCAAAATCAGTGATACGAACAACCTCGCCATCATAAACAGTACCAATCTCAGGATCTGCAACAATTTCCTTGATCCGATTCAAAGCAATATTCGCTTCTTCCTCACTTAATGCAGATACGCGAACAGTACCAGAATCATCAATATCCAATTTACTATTGGTTTCACTTTGAAGGGCACGAATAATTTTTCCACCTGGCCCAATAATATCACGAATTTTATCGGGATTGATGTTTAGACTCAAAACACAGGGGGCATAAGGAGAAAGTTCAGATCGTGCAGAATCAATAGTTTGCATCATTTTATTTAAAATGAACAATCGGCCTTCCTTTGCCTGTTCCAGTGCTTTTTCCAGAATTTCTTTGGAAATACCATGAATTTTGATATCCATTTGAACTGCAGTAATGCCATCTTTCGTGCCTGCCACTTTAAAATCCATATCACCCATGTGGTCTTCATCGCCGAGAATATCAGACAAAATGACAACCTGATCACCTTCTTTGATCAGTCCCATGGCAATTCCTGAAACCGCATCAGTAATGGGAACCCCGCCATCCATCAGCGCCAGACTGGCCGCACAGACAGTGCCCATAGATGACGACCCATTGGACTCCAAAACTTCAGATACAATTCGGACAGTATAGTCAAAACGTTCTTTTGGTGGAATTACTTTATTTACTGCACGGGTAGATAATCCGCCATGACCAATATCCCGACGACTGGGTGCTCCCAGACGTTTGACCTCTCCAACCGAAAAAGGTGGAAAATTATAATGCAGCATGAAAGGTCTGAATTCTTCACCGCTTAATGTTTCAACACGTTGTTCATCCGAACTGGAACCTAATGTCAATACGCCCAGAACCTGGGTTTCACCGCGTGTGAACAGAGCAGAACCATGTGGACGTGCAAGTACGCCAACTTCTGCACTGATATGTCTGATTTCATTAAATTTTCGATTACCGATACGTTTGCCTTCTTTTAAAATCATGTTGCGTAGGTAATCACGCTCCATATCGTGTAAAACATTGTTTATTTGTAAGGATTGATCTGCATATGTTTCACCAAGTGATTCAAACACTTCATTTTTTATATTAAACAATGCTTTGTGACGTTCAACTTTACTTGCTATTGAGAGCGCTTCTTTAATTTTTTCAGAAGCAATTGTATTAATTTTTTCAACGAGTGTCGCATCTATTGTTTCAGAATTGATTTCACGTTTTTCAACACCTGCAATTTCGCGAAGTTTTTCTTGTAAATCAATCACTGGCTGCATGGCCTCATTGGCAAAAAATATAGCATCCAAAATTTCATTTTCTGGAACAATCTGGCCTTCACCCTCAACCATAACAATGCCTTCCTTTGACCTGGCAACCATAATATTAATATCGCAATTATTCAGAGCATCTATATGTGGATTGATTACAAAACGACCATCCAGACGGGCTACACGCACACATGCAATTGGACTGGCAAAAGGAATATCCGAAATTGTTAATGCAGCAGATGCCCCAATCATGGACAGGGTGTCTGGATCATTTTCCTGATCCATAGACAAAACAGTTGCAATAACCTGCGTTTCATATCGAAAATTTTTTGGCAACAGCGGTCGTATGGGTCGGTCAATCAGTCGCGCTGTCAATGTTTCTTTTTCGCTGGGACGTCCCACTTCACGTCGATAATAATTTCCCGGAATACGTCCGGCGGCATAGATTTTTTCCTGATATTCAACCGACAGGGGGACAAAATCTATACCGGTACGTAATTCATTTGAGGCCACAACTGTGACCAATACCTGTGTTTCTCCATACTGAACCAATACAGATCCAGATGCCTGTTTGGCCATTTTTCCAGTGCGGACACTCAAGGTTCTCCCGCCTATTTCCGCTTTAAGCTCTAGTTCCATTAATTTCTCCTAGACATGGGTTGGCAACAATATTTCAATTATTTTGCTGCTGGACAATTTTTATTAGAAATCTTTGCTCATATTAAAAATCTAATCTGCGGACAGATTAAACCTGTCCGCTTAAAAAATATATTCCTATAAAAATTATCGTCTGAGACCCAGGCTTTGAATGAGTGATCGATAACGATTCACATTTCTTGTTTTGACATAATTCAATAAACTTCTGCGTTTTCCAACAAGTTTCAACAAGCCTCTTCTCGAATGATGGTCTTTTTTGTGCGTTTTAAAATGCTCGGTTAAATTCGTTATTCGACGCGTCAGGATAGCCACCTGTACTTCCGGTGAACCGGTATCTGTGTCATGAAGTTTGTATTGTTCGATCAAATTATGCTTGTCATTTCGGGTAATTGACATTTTTTAATCACCTCCCACGGCTTTTCGCCATCCCCTGAACTCCTGGGGTTTATGTTAGTTTTTATCTGATAATCTCATACGAATGACTTTACATTCTTCACATTTTTCTTGAAATCGAATGACAGCCAAAAGTATATTATCAGGCGTTATGATTTGCAAGATATTTCCTTGATCCAAAGTATTTGGAGAAAAATTTTTTTTTAATATCGCTTTGCCATCAATTATTTGTTTTTTTAAGCCTGGTGTTGCGATAATTTTTGGAATATCTTTGAGTGCATCTGCAACAGGCACTACGCTGGATTTAAGAAGTCCTGTTGATGCCTGTACCGCAATTTGTTCATATGTCAGGGCTTCATCGATTGAATATCCACAACTTTCTATGCGGCATAGTTCTTTTAAATGTCCTCCACAATAAAGCTTATGACCAATATCTGCACATAAGGTTCTGATATATGTACCTGATGAACATTTCACTCGAAAAGCGATAAAAGGCATATTAACCGACAGTATGGTCAAACTATAAATATGAACTATTCTTGATGGCTTTTGTACTGGTTGACCCTTTCTTGCCAGACGATATAGCGGAACACCTTTATGCTTCAAAGCTGAAAATGTCGGTGGGTATTGTTCAATCGTTCCTGTAAACTGCTTGAAAACTTCTGATATATCATTTTCTGTGCATTTTGGGACTTCCTGAAATATTGTCTGCCCTGTTCTATCCTGTGTATCTGTGGCGATTCCCAAATGAAGTATACCATCATAAGTTTTATCACCTTCCAAAAAGAACTGCGAAAGTTTCGTAGCCTGATTAATACAGCAAATAACAATCCCTGTTGCAAATGGATCTAATGTTCCGGTATGTCCTACTTTTTTAGCGCTTAACGCATTTTTTACATTTGCCACAACCTGTGCAGATGTTTTACCTTCAGGTTTATTGATCACCAGTATGCCTGCTGGTACATTCGGATCAAATCTATTGCGTTGCATAAGTAATTTTTTCAAGAAGCTGGTCAATCCTGGAACCAGTATCCAATGATTCATCAAAAAAAAACTGAAATTCAGGCATATAGCGCAAATCCAGACGATTTGCCATTTCACGCTTAATGAATCCCATGGCACTTTTCAGGCCCATTGCAGCATTTTGTCTTTCCAAATCACCACCAGCAATACAGTAATAAATTCGCGCTTTTTTTAGATCCCTATTCATTTTTACATCAGTGATTGTAATTTTTTTGACACGTGGATCTTTAACATCACGCATCAAAACGCGTGATATTTCCTCTCGTATTTTACTGCTGACCCGCTCTGATCTTGGATATGTTTTCATATAATTAACAATGCATTATCTCAATTTGTGAATCAATCATTTCCGCCAATCCCATATCATCAACCAGATTAATAAGCTTATCCATCTTTGAATTGATATGAGCCGCATCATTTCCAACCATCGCGCATCCGATTTCTGATTTTCGATGGGTATCATTTTCACCTATCTCTGCGGCAGAAACGTTGAAAGTATTTTTCATTTTGCCTAAAATGGATTTCAAAATTTTGCGCTTGCCTTTGAGTGTATTATTTTCTGGCAGCCGAAGACTGATTGTCGCCAAACCAAGAACCATGCCCATTTGATTACTCTTCAAACATCGGTTTTATTTCTTTTAAATGAAAGCATTCAATGACATCACCGACTTTGATATCATTGTAATTTTCAATACCGATTCCGCACTCATAGCCTGAGGAAACTTCTTTGGCATCTTCCTTAAATCGTTTGAGAGATGAAATTTTACCAGTATAGATAACAACACCTTCTCTAAGAAGTCTTGCCTGTTGATTTCTTTCTACTTTACCAGATTTAATATAAGATCCGGCAATAATGCCAATTTTGGGGATAGAAAAGATTTCGCGAACCTCAGCATGGCCCAAAACGACGTCCTCAAAGGTAGATTCCATCATGCCAACGACAGCATCTTTGATATCATTGATTAAATTATAAATGATATCATAGAAACGAATATCAACATTTTCTTCATTGGCCAGTTCCTGAACACGTGTTGAAGGCCGCACATTAAAACCAATCACAATGGCATCAGAAACAGCCGCAAGGGAAATATCCGATTCTGTAATGGTTCCGGTAGCTGAATGAACAATATCAATTTTAACTTCATTACTTGACAATTTGTGGAGTGACTCATTAATGGCATCAATCGAGCCATGAACATCTGTTTTGACAATAAGGTTAAGAGATTTGACATCCAGTGACTGCATTTTTTCAAAGAAGTTGTCCAGACTGATACGATTGCTTTTTGCCAGTTCCAGCATGCGCTGTTTTTGTGATCGGTGGTTACTTACCTGTTTGGCGGTTTTTTCATCAGCAACAGCAATCAGTTCGTCACCAGCCATGGGAACGCCTGTCAGCCCCAAGATTTCTACAGGAATTGATGGCCCAGCAGATTTGACCGGCATATTTCTGTCATTGATCAGGGCTCGTACTTTACCGGAATGAACACCACAAACAATTGGGTCACCTTTGTGAAGAGTTCCTTCCTGAATCAATACAGTGGCGACAGCACCGCGACCAGAATCAATTTTGGCTTCAACGACATGGCCTCTTGCATGTTTATTAGGATTGGCTTTTAACTCCATGACTTCGCTTTGCAGAAGAATCATCTCCAATAAATCATCAATACCTTGTTTCATTTTTGCAGAAACATGTGTAAAAATCGTTTCTCCACCCCAATCTTCAGGCATCAGGCCGTAATCCGACAATTCTCGTTTGACTTTGTCCGGATCAGCGCCAGCCTTGTCAATTTTGTTTACTGCCACAAGAATTGGAACGTTAGCAGCTTTTGAATGATTGATCGCTTCAATGGTTTGCGGCATTACACCATCATCGGCAGCAACAACCAAAACAACGATATCAGTAATCTGTGCGCCGCGTGCACGCATGCTTGTAAAAGCTTCGTGACCAGGCGTATCCAGGAATACAATTTGGCCTCGGTCAGTTTGCACATTGTAAGCCCCAATGTGTTGCGTTATGCCGCCAGCTTCCGATGCTGTTATGCGAGTTTCTCGGATGGCATCAAGTAATGATGTTTTTCCATGATCCACATGCCCCATAATTGTCACGACAGGCGGTCGATCCTGGAGATCTTCAGGTGTATCATTCGTTTGTTCCAGAACAGTATCTTCTTCAAAAGAACCTTTTTCCACTTCAAAATTAAATTCAGTTGCAATCAGCACAGCGGTATCATAATCCAGGGACTGGTTGACAGTCGCCATGACACCCATTTCAATGAGTTTTTTGATTAAATCGCTGGCTTTAATCCCCATTCGTTTGGCCAGATCTGCCAAAATTATGGCATCATAAATTTTTATACGACGCTTGATAGCTTTGGGTGTGGTAATCTGTGTTTTTTGGGCCTTTTGTATCGGCTTCTTTTGTCCACCCTTCGTTTTTCTAGTTTTACCTCTTCCCTTTTTCTCGGAATACAGAGCCGACCCTTCAACCACTTCCTTTTTCTTGAATGAAATACGTTTATTGAAAAACTTTTGCTCGTCCTGATTTTCGTTTGGTTGTTGGCGTTTACGTCCTTTTTTACGTTTTTTCTTTTGTGGATCCTGAGGTGCAGGCTGGTCCGGAACTTCACGTGAAGGTTGTCTTGTAAAATCAATTTCTTCGGTAAGCACATCATCATCAGATTGTATTTCAGGCTCAATTGTCGATGCAATAGAAGGCTCCGCTTTTCTAATAATTTTAGCGGGTTCATCCTTTCTGCGTTTTTTGGAGCGTTTCTTTTTCTTTTTTTCAAGTCCTTCTTTCTTTTTACCCTCGATTTCTTCAGGTTTATCTTTTTGATCTTTATCTTCCTCTTCTATTTGTTCGAATTCGTCCTGATGTTTGGACTGGAGTTCATCATCGTGTGTTGCATGAATTTCTGCCGAAGATTGTTGTGATTCATCAGATACAACCTCTTTATCATCTTTAAGCAAATGATCTTCTTCCTCTTCTTGTGGCAGTTCAGGTTTCCTTATAATTTTTGCGGGCTCCCCACCGGCATCCTTTTTCTTTTTTCTTCGCCTTCTTCTTCTTTTCGTTTTTTCCCCATCAGGTTTTTGTTCGGATTGTTTATCATCCTTACGATCCTGATCTGTTTTTTCCGCCTCAATTTTTTGTTTGTTGCGCCTGTTTCTATGTTTTGATTTTTTTGGTTTTAATTTGCCATCTTCTGATTGCATATCAGAACGAGCCCCTTTGGTATCAGTATCTTTAGAAGGACGATCCTGTTTGGTCTCATTTTTTTCATCTTTGCGAACTGTATCTTTTCGGACTGTATCTTTTCGGACTGTATCTTTTCGGACTGCTTCTGATTGCTGTTTGGCGCCTTTTCTTCTTCGTCTGATTACAGTAGATTTAACACGTTCCTCTTCGACATTTCTATTCTTTTTACTTGCGATAAAACTATCGCGAATGGTCTGTACATCATTGTCGTCCAAAGCACTCATGTGACTGCGCACGGACATATTCAACTTTTTCATTCGATCCAAAAGTATTTTATTAGTCAAGTTTAATTCTCTGGCAAGTTCGTGTACTCTAAGCTTCGCCATCAATCCTCCTTAAATGACAACAATCCGAAATTTGTGTCATTTTAAAATCACCATGCATGAACGAAAATATCGTTCTATATTTTGGTGTACAGTTGCCTATAATTTGAAACCATTGATATATAAAAAACCATTTTTCCAATAATTTTAACATATCATTAAATAATGCGCAATTACCAAATAGTTTGATCTTTTTGCGTTCTAACTGTCTTGATGAATTTTATCTTTATCTTCATCTTCATCTTCATCTTCATCTTCATCGCCTTCGTCATCGTCATCGTCATCGTCATCATCATCATCATCATCATCATCATCATCATCATCATCATCATCATCATCATCATCGTCATCATCATCATCATCATCTTCTTCATCATCTTCATCTTCATCATCATCTTCATCTTCATTTTCATCGTCGTCATTTTCATCGTCGTCATTTTCATCATCATCTTCTTCTTCAACAAAATCTTCATCTTCATCTTCAACTTCAACTTTATTTACATCTGTGTTATTGTCATTAACATCATTCTGTTCTTCATCATTTTCAATATTATTGTAATCATCACCATTTGAAAGAGTATCAGCGTCATTTTCAAAATTATCACTCTTATTGTTTTTTGGGTTATCATGAATACTTTTCAAGATATCCTCCATATTGACAACAACACCAAGAGCTTCTCGAGCCTCTTTAATAAGCTGAATGGCTTTATCTTCAGTCATCTCCCTGATTTGAACAAGATCCCTAACAGAAGCATTGCTAATTTCTTCAATGGAATACAATCCTTTTTCATACAGACTATCCGCCATACTGATTGTTACACTTGAAAGAGACATGAGAGAATCATAGCCATCTTTCATTGTTTTACTGTATTTACTTTCACTCTTGACATCCAGATGCCAGTTAGTAAGCTTGGATGCCAGTCTAACATTTTGCCCGCGTTTTCCAATAGCAATAGATAAAAATTCATCAGGAACAATGACTTCCATTGAGCGATTTTCATCGTCAATAATCACCCTGGAAATTTGAGCAGGTGCCAGAGCGTTACAAACGTATTTTGCAGCATCAGCATGCCAGGGAATAATATCAATTTTTTCACCTCTAAGTTCCTGAACAACATTTTGGACGCGGCTGCCTTTCATACCGACACAGGCGCCAACTGGATCAATGTCAGCATCGCTTGATGTTACAGCAATTTTAGCGCGACTGCCAGCCTCGCGAACAGCCCCCATGACTTCAACAATGCCCTCGCTGATTTCAGGCACCTCGGTTTTGAACAACTGTACCAAAAATCCGGGATGCGTCCTGGACAAAACAACTTGCGGGCCTCTGGTATCCTGCATTACTTCTAAAATATATGCCCGAACCCTGTCCCCACGTTGAAATGTTTCTCTTGGAACTTGCTCTGATACAGGAAGGATACCTTCAGTCTGCCCCAGATTGACAATTAAATCCCCCTTATTAACGCGCTGTAAAATGCCATTGACAATTTCACCTTTACGATCAATAAAACTTTTATAAACAGCATCTCTTTCAGCATCTTTCATTTTTTGAATAATGACTTGCTTTGCTGATTGCGCAGCAATTCTGCCAAAGGATGCAGTATCCATTTTGGTGCCAAGACTATCTCCAATTTCACACTCGGGATCCAGTTGGCGTCCTTCTTCAACAGTCATCTGAAGTTCTGGATCATCAACAGTTTCAGCCACTTCCTTAAATTGAAAAACCTCTATTTCACCTGTTTCCTCATTGTATTGAACCTCAACATCAATACGATTTCCATGTTTTTTTCGAGCGGCTGATTTCAAAGCTTCTTCAAGTGTCGCAATCAGCACATGTCGATCAATTCCTTTATCACGGCTAATTTGATCGATAACACGTTTAATGTCTGAAACTTGCATACTTTTTTCCATCCTCCATCGGATTATTCGATAAAATACTTATAACTCAAGCCTGGCAATACGAATATTTTCATAGGGAATAGTCACAGTTAAAGATGATGTTTCAATAATTACATGAGAGTCATTCGCCTGAGATAACATACCTTTAAATTTTTTTTGCCCATTAATTGCAGAATGAACAGTCAATGATAAATTGTTGCCCTGAAACCGAATAAAATCCGATTTCCTGCTGACCGGCCGTCGTTCTCCAGGTGAAGAAACTTCAAGATTATACGTTGGCAAGAACATTTCTGGTGGTGCATTTTCATGACCCGCATTTTTTTGAACCCAATCTACCAACCACGTTTCAAGAGCCACATCAAGAATATCACTCAACAAACGACTGATCTGTACACAATCTTCTATTGTAACGCTACTTTCATCCAGCCTGTCAATATAACACCGAATAACCCATCCAACCGGTTCTCTAACACATTCTACATGTACCAAATCCAGACACTCTGTTTCAATTATGGATTGAGACAGTGCCTGAACACCCCGAACAATATCTTCAGCCGGATACATCTTTAATTTTTTTTTTCGATCAATGTATGACTTGCTTCGATTTTCTTTATATTTTAAATATTTACCCTTACCCATAAACAAAAAAACGGGCTGGTCGCCCGTTTCCACATAAAAATTAACATAACCATCCAATTGCCAAGTATTCTAGTTCATAGAATTTCCCTCTTTCATAGTCCTGGAAAGGCGCAATTAAAAAGCGGGCAACGAGGCTCGAACTCGCGACCCCAAGCTTGGGAAGCTTGTGCTCTACCAACTGAGCTATGCCCGCTGTAAATTTATATACATACCTAAGTTTTTATTATTTGTCAAATAATAAATAAAAAAAATTGTTTTTAAGTTTTTGAACTTATCGTCACAAGGTCACTATCAGAAAAATGTTGTTCGATCAACTCATCAAGCAAATCATTTTCGGATTTTTCAGTTTCTGACTTGCCTGAAGTATTTAGTTGCGATCGTTCACGATCAATTTCATTTTGAAATTTTTTTAAAAAATTTTGTCCTTCATGATCAGAAAGAATTGATTTATCGGGCTCAGAGGCCAATAAGCCTTCCAACTCTTTTTCTTCTGAAGTCGACAAAAACAAATTTTCTGAAGCCCTTTTTTGATTTTTTAATTTGATTTTTGGTGATGGCGAATCTATTTCAGAATCAATAGGCTGGGCTTTAATTTCTGTTTGAATGGCATCTATTTCTGTCTGAAAGGCGTTGATTTGTTTGGATAAGGATTTCAGGCGAAAGCCCATTATAATAACAATAAATAACACAACACCATTGATCGCCAAAACACCCCATAAAAGAAAAGTAACAAATGAAACCTGATGATCAAGAGTCTCTCTTTCAATTTTTGAATTGCGTTTCTCCTGTTGTAACGCGAGGTTGAGATTCTGAATCTCTTCCTGCTGATTTGTCAGTGCTTGTAAAAATCTGAGTGTAGAGTCATTTTGTTTTGGGGGAATTGTTTCAGACATGTTGGTGTCCATTTGAAATCCGGATGTATCTTCATTGATAGCCCATACAAGGGATGAAGATAATATCAATATCCATATTGAAAATATAATTCGAAACATATCGTCCTCTCTTGATTTTCAAGATGTATTAGGAATTCTCGGAAAATAAGTTCCCCATTTAATATATTGAATTCCTATTTTTGAACCTGGATTACGCTGAATAAGATGAATAAGATGAATTAAAAGTGTTTGATTTCATCTTATTCATCTTATTCAGCGTAATCCAGGTTCAAAATGAATAGAATTGACTCTTTCAGAAATGAGGAACTTATTTTCAGATCATTCCTTATCTATTAATATTGTTGTTAAATTTATGACAAACGAATCAAGCAAACTGCAAAAAAGCCATCCATGAAATGAATATCCGGTCGAAAATAATAATACCCATTTTGATCAATAAAAGGCGCAAGAGATAATTTGCTTTGTTTGTCTATAATAAAGTTTTGGTTTTGAGACAAGAAGTTTTCTACAATTTGTGATGTTTCTTCAGGTTCCAGCGAACAGACACTATAAATCAATTTTCCACCAGGCCTGACATGTGAAGCAATTTTTTTTAACAATTGTTTCTGAGTGTTGGCATTTTGAAAAATATGTGTTTTAGTTTTTTTCCACTTCATATCCGGGTGACGTCGGATAACACCCAAGCCTGAGCAAGGCGCATCAAGTAAAACACGATCAAATAAACTCTCATTCAATCCCCTTTTCCAACGATGTTGACATGTTGAAACGATTGAAACGCCCAATCGTTTCATTTCATCAGATAGATTACAAAGCTTTTCTTTGGAGCGATCCACCGCCAGGATTGTGCCAAAATTTTTCATAATTTGTGCCAGATGTCCAGTTTTTCCCCCGCGTCCAGCACAAGCATCCAGAATAGTTTCACCAGGTTCAGGGGAGACAATTAATCCAACGAGTTGAGACGCCTCGTCCTGAACCTGATACAAACCATTGATAAATGGTTTGGTGTCGCCAATTGCAAATTTGAGATTTGATATACAGATGCCATCAGGTGCATGGCATGTTTCGGCAACATGATGAACATTGGATGCCAATTGTTTGATTAGATCAGAACGTTCTGTTTTAAGCGTATTTGTACGAAGAATAATGGGGGGCACTATGTTTCCAGCCTGACACAAATCCTTGGTGATACTTACGCCCCAATATATGATCCAACGTTGAATCAACCATTTTGGATATGCGTATTTAACAGACAAGAATTCAAGTTGTTGCGTGGATTCGTCAGGCCAATGAAATTTATCTCTTGAACGAGTTGCTTCCCGCAATATGCCGTTGACAAAGCGTGATAAATATTCGGGTGCGAATATATGTGTCAGATCCACAGATGTGCTTACAGCCGCATGTTCAGGGATACGATCCAAAATCATCATTTGAAACATGCCGATTCGCAATATATTTAAAATTGGCAAAGAAATTTTTGAAATAGCACTATGTGATAATTGACAGATCATATAATCCAGACAGGATCGCCATCGAATAACACCATATACCAGAGAGTGTATCAATGCGCGATCCCTCTGGTCAAATAATGATATGTGATCGAATAAGTCAAGCATAAGCCTATCTAAAAGAATATCGTCGATGTGAAATGCATTCAATGTATAAAGTACCAATGCTCTGGGATTTTTATGAATGTGTGATTTTAATTTTTTTTGAATGGTTTGATTGTTATTCAATGTCTATAATTTCCAAATTTTTATGTACGAATTATGCGTTTTTTCGAAATACACTCTATCACAAAAACTATTGTGTGCAAATTGAATTTGAATAATTCCAAAAATGGCAATCGATTCTTTTTCAATTTTTACATACAAAAAAATACACATGGGGGGATCTGAAAATTAATAACAATAATTA
>Ga0272440_1001951_pt1 | contig 16408 bp, 5 predicted proteins | sample SSMMMBAug17_FD_192440 | JGI IMG/M metagenome (GOLD analysis project Ga0272440, IMG submission 192440) | Marine sediment archaeal communities from Little Sippewissett salt marsh, Falmouth, MA, United States - SSM-MMB-Aug17 | ecosystem: Environmental > Aquatic > Marine > Wetlands > Sediment ... | reverse complement strand
TCCAATAACTTGACCATTGGAAATTCAAATTTTTTTCGTGTTTCCCAAATTTCCCTTTGATATGAACTTGGACGCCATTTGGGATCTTCATCTGCCAGAATGGCAAAACTGGCTACTAATGAATTAAGTTAGTGTCTGGGGTCAAATCTTGATTATTGCATTTAATTGGCTTGACAACCAAATTAAATGCAATAATCAAGATTTGACTCCAATCACTATACCTTAAAACCCTTTTTCAAAGAGCCTTTCAGATATACACTTTTTTTCAAAATGAACTTCCATATCTAATTGCGCGAAAAAAATTTACAACAATTTTAAATAGCTGTCAGAACCAAGTTTAAACATGCTGCCAAATTGTTCTCTGAATTCTTGTTCAACCAGATGGATGACATCATCTGAAAATATACGCGCATAGAGGTCAACATCAAATGATTGTTTTCGAATGCTATGCGCTGTCATAGCTGTTCCACCAACCATAACAAGTTCCCCATTTAATTAATTGCATTCCTTTTTTTGAACCTGGATTACGCTGAAGAAGATGAGGAACTTATTTTTTTTGCATTCCTAAATTGGAATTTTTATTTTTCATGTATAATTTTATTCTTTAATGGCCTGGCCAGACCCAAGAACCATGCTCATTAACGCTTAAAAAACGACTGTGGTTCCAATTCCAACAGATTTGAGCGTTTCTTCTTCGTCAAGTATTTTACCATCACCATTTTTATCTTCAAAAGTATACCTGAAATTAAAATTAACTGAAGCACCTGAAGTGAGACCAAATCCAATGATATAGCCCATGACAGTGCCTGGCGTTTTCCATTCAGAAAAATTTTCAACATTGTTTTGATAATAATAGACTTTTGCTGTTGAAATTTTAGGGACCACATTTTTATTTAATTTCATTTCACCATAAATAGATCGATTGGAATCGTTGTTTCCGCTTAAATCTTGATAGCTGGCATTCATTTCAACGATATTGCCTAAGTTCGCGCCAATCCCTACAAGATAACCATTCATTTTCTCAACAGTCTTGAGTGTCATTTCTTTGGTCATGATCTCCCATGAGTTATCTTCTTTCTTGATAAACGTCGCTCTTTCAAGTTCATAAGTACTGTTATAGTACCCAAATAAGAATTCATCCTGAGAATGTCTATACTCTGCTACAAATTTTATCGGCCCCAAGACAAGACGTAATCCAGGCGCAGAAAATCCCATTCCATGATCTTTAATTTTTGCAGCTTGAGCATAGATATCCAATGTCATTCCATCACGTTTCAAAAGCGGATAACTGATATCTGCGCCAAATACAGTTGATGTTGACAATTTTTCATTAAAATAGGTTTGCAATTCGCTTTTGGTTGTTGGGTCAATCAGGCCATCCCTGAGCATCAATGCGATGGTATCAGATTGTGCATTTTTGGTAATTGTCCAATAATCGAGTTCTGTGGCAATTTCTTCATTATCCATATCATAGTCAATTTCATCAGGAACGCCGTCACCATCTGTATCGCGAAGCCCATTATATTCATTAAAATCTTTAACCACAGAAACACCAATCGTCAGATCCCCAACGACTTTATACGTCAGTCTTGCACCTGCCAAAACGCCGCGTTTGTCTGCAATTAACTCCTTGTAGTCATTTAAAAAAATTTCTCCGCCCAGTTTTTCAGATTCAAATGACATTTCCATCCCAATACGTTTGTAAGTCGGATATTCAATCATATTCGTATAACCATTCAATATAATACCATAGCCAAGCGAACTGAAATCTAACCCACCGATTTTTGTATAAAAGGGGTCTCCTTTCTGCGCCCAACGAATATAATAAATTAAATTCAAATAATCCTCAAATTCATCCCAATCTTCTTTTCTAACATCGCCCTGGTCATCTAATAATAATTGACAGTCGATTCCCAGGCCAAGTTTCCCAATAGGAAATTCTGCTCTTATTCCAATTTGTTGATAATTTTTTCCATCAACATTAATTGCACCGGCTACTGCACTTGCAGTAGCAGTATCAGAACTTACGCGGGTATCCAAATTCATATGGTCTATTTCAGCTAAAACACTATGGATACCTAAAAATAATAATCCAAAGCTACACAAAACATGTATTATTGTTTTCATAATCTCTCCTTGTTTATAATCTCAGCGAAATATTTCGCAATACCCTAATTTTTGAAAAAAATTATGATTACTTTTGCAACACTAAAATGTTGCGAAGCAAAGCGATTCAGATAAACATCAGCATCGCTCATCATGACTTCTATAACTGAATTTAATGTTTCATTTAATTCTGTATCAAGATTATCAATACTCCCTCTTAAAGACATTCTTGAAAAATTCCAATGAATCACCGCATAAAAATTTGTTCAGCACAACCTCTGCGAAACAGGCTCTCAGGCATTTGTTAGAAAAAAATTTTGCCCTGATTATTTATTGGATATCCAAATACCTCAATTTCTGTTTCCATCATTTGTGTGAGATCGCCTCGGGCAAAAGCACCAATAACACGACTGACGACCATTCCTGAAAAATATTTTTTTCGAATAAACTTGATCTATTGAGTAGTCAATGGCCACTCACTTAATGTCTAATACAAAAAACCAAACAACCATAGCGGAATTTTATTTTTGAATCCGATTTCAATGTTATCTGAGGCAATATAACTGTCAGGCATATTTTTAATTTGACCATAGCCTTTTTTTTTACCACCAATCTCAAACGTATATTGATTATTGACGAAAAAATCTCCTTTTTTGGACGTAAAAATAGTTTCATCCAAAAATTTCTGCTGACTGGCATCATTGTTTTTTATTTGATTGACAAAAAAGGCTTCTCTTGCGCCGATGTCAATATTTGATGTCAGGGCATATGAAATATTGGTATTTTGCATGTATAGCTTTTCTGGCTTGCTTAGAATTTTATATCCCTTTTCTTTGCTTTTTACACTGTTGATCAGTTTTGCAACTTCAAGGTAATTTAAATATTCATAAATCTTAGGTCTTGATATTTGCGTTGCATTGGCAAGATCTGTTATGTTGGGAATAAAGGGGACATTAACTGCCAGTAAATAAATAAATTTTTTTAGTTTTTTAATCTGAGCCATATGAATCGGGTTAATGTAAGGCAAATCAGTTTCTAAAATTAAATTGACAATCTGAGTTATTTTTTGATGATACGTATCCGAACCTTCTGTGATAAATGGGTATGCGCCATGAGACAGATAGGTTCTAAATGATTTTAAGGGCTTTATTTGGCTGCATATCTCACCCGCTATCTCAACATGATCCTTAATTATTCTTTTTAAATGAATTTTTTCAAAATCCAATGTATCAGTAAATGATAAATATTCTCTAAAAGAAAGATTTTCCAACTGATAAATAAGTGATCGTCTGGATAAATCAGCATTTTGTTGTGTGATTCTTAAAATGGAAGAACCAGAAAAAACTACTTTTAAATCAAGATTATCATAAATATTTTTAATATGGATTGACCAATTTTGATATTTATGTACTTCATCAATAAACAGACGTTCTCCTCCATATTGTTCAAACTCTTGTGCAAATTCAAATAAGGATATGGTTTCAAAAAAGGGAATATCTAAAGAAATGTAAAGGACTTTATCACTTTTTTCATAATGTGCTTTAATATACTGAAGCATCATCGTTGTTTTACCAACGCCGCGTTGTCCGAGTATGCCAATAGATTTCAAATCCCAGTTTATGATCGGGTAAAGATATCTTTTCTTACGATAAACTGTTTTTTTTAAAAGTTTGTTTTGTATTTCAAATAAATTTTGTAAATCCATAAATACATCTCCAAAATATTTTGTAAATTCTAATTTACATTTATTTCTGGTTTTGTCAATGATAAATAACAAAATTTATCGGCTTTTAACAAATATAAACTTAATACTAAAATATGTCTTGCCGGTTCGGCGCATGCCGATTGTTGAAGCATTGACAGTTTTGCCTGATATCACAGTCCATGTTCGTCAATTATTCGTCAATGATAAATAAGGAATGCTCTGAATATTATTTCCCCATTCGGTAAAGTCAGACCAATCTGACCTGTCTGACCTGTCTGACCTGTCCAATTTTTGAAAATGGGGAAGTTATTTTTCGCGCATTTCAAATCCGAAAATGAATTGAAATTTATCAGTAATAGTGTTATGAATTTTTACCGAAAAGGTTACCAATGAATTATAGTCTAACACGTTAATACTTTTATTCGATATTCAAATTTATATGGGCGTAATTTTTGGCAAAACCAGAAAAACATAAATAACGTCTATTTCATATTTGAAAGGAAAAACAATGAAAAAAATTCTAACCCTGAGCTTATTCGTTTGGATATCAATGATATCCAGTGCTTTGTCTGACATTTCAATTCATTATGTCAACAGCCCTGCCAATACAATTCCTGAAAATGCATCTGCTGGAACACCATTGGCCTATATTTATCCGATCAGCGATGCCCCTTACAGTATCACAGACACTAATTTTTATATTGATCAATACTTTATTGAAGGCTTACTTCAATACCGCCTGAATGCCTCTGATTCTTTTTCCCTTGATTATGAATCTGCGCAACCTGGTTATACTTATACGCTCACTGTCACTTATAGTACAGGATATTCCAATATTGCCCTGACCATTGGCGATGTCAACGAACCGCCTGTGATTCAACCGCAATCATTTGCTTTAACTGAAAATACATCCAATGGGACATCTGTGTATCAGGTTGATACCAGTGATCCCGATCTTTATACAGGATATAATCAACTGTCCTACAGTATTATTGGCGGCAATGGGAGCAATGCCCTTTCTATTGATGCAAACACTGGAATGATTCGCGTTAAAAACAAAGCATACCTGGATTATGAAACCAATCACGATCTCTACCTTACTGTTTTGGTATCTGATGGAAAACATGATGATGTTGCCACTATCAGCGTGAGTTTAGTTAATATCAATGATAATGCGCCCATAATTAACAATCAAACCTTTTCTGTGGGAAAAGATATTCCTGTGAACACATTGGTCGCAAAAGTGTATGCCAATGATCCGGATGGCAATACGCTGTCTTACGCACTGACCAATGGGAATACAAATGATGCCTTTAAAATTGATTCTGCAACCGGTATCATCAGGGTCAATAAGTCAAGCCAAATTCTCGGTCCCAGCTATTTTCTTACTGTTGCGGTTTCAGATTCCGGTTTTACGCAATCTGCTCAAATTCGTGTGGATATCAACGACTTGAATTATGCACCGCGCATTGATTCCATTGCCGATCACACTGGCACTGTGAATACAGCACGACACATTTCATTTCATATTGAAGATTCCAATGGTGAACAACTGTTCATTTCTGCGGAATCAGATACCCAGGTGCTTGTTCCCAATGAAAATATTCAAATCAGTGCAAGCACATCCCCAAAAAGTTTATATGTTCTTGAGGGCAGTCAGGACTTAACTTTAACCCTGCTTCCTTTAAACACAACCGGAACATGCAACATATTAATTCGTGTATCTGATGGCGTTGAGACTGTTTCAACTGATTTTGATTTTGAAATATTGCCCAATTCAGCACCCATCATCAGTGATATCCCTTTTCAGGCTTTTGATATCAATGCAGGATCTTTTTCTACCTCTTTTACTGTTTCAGATTCCATTGGCGAAACATTTACCCTGTCAGTGTCATCAAGCAATCAATCGGTCGTGCCTGATGCGCAAATTATTATTGACAATAATGGTCAGAGTGCCGCATTTATGGCAGGAGATTCTCCGAGAGTTGTTACATTGAATATCACACCGCTGATTACAGGATCAGCCAATATAAGCATTTCAGCCATTGATACAGGCGGATTGCAGGATCTTGAAACCTTTGAGTTCCGCGCATCAACATCTCCAGAAATATCGCTTATTGCCAATGTGACGATCTTTGAAGATATTTTAAGCAATGCCATTTCATTCACTGCCCTGACCCATGAACCCGGCAATCTGACAATCACTGTCATTCCAGATAATCTTGATTTAATTCCTTCAGATGCCGCGCACATTACGATTTGTCACAATGCTGTCTGTCTTGCAGGAGATAGCAGAAATATTGATCCAGTCCAAAACAGCCAGGAAATCATTCAATTGTATTTATTATCCAAACAGGATCAATATGGTCAATTGGGAATAAATATTTGCGTCACAAATGAATATGGTCTGACCCAGACAACGTATTTTAAAACAACCATTACTGCGCAAAACGATGCACCGGTGATTGTCAGTCTGGGGGAACCTGGAATCTATACTGAAAATGGTGCGCCATCCCAGATTATTGCATCACCCATTATTCAGGATGTGGATGATACCTATCTGGAAAATGCCAGAATTGTGATCTCACAAAACTATCATTCAGGCGATATGCTCAATTTTGATGCCAGTGAACGTATATCCGGCCTATTTATTCCTGAAACCCAAACCCTTCAATTAACAGGCAAGGATACCATCACAGCCTATCAGACCGCTTTTCAATCAATCAAATACTCTAACACAACAGATAACCCCAACCCCTTACCCCGAACATTTTCAATAACAGTCAATGATGGCACGACTGACAGTGCGATTTTTAGCCAGACCCTGACCATCACAGCAATTAATGATCCACCAACGCTTACTGCCTCAACCCGCGCAATCACTGCCACTGAAAGTCTACCCATTGCCATCTTTCCGGATATTTTGATTTCAGACGTGGATAATAATAATATTGCCAATGCCACAATACAAATTATCGAAGGATTCCAATACACTGAAGACACACTGATTTTTACTGAAACCCAGAGTATTACGTCAGGCTATAATACTTCAACAGGAGTGCTGTCTTTGTCTGGCGTTGATGGGATTGCTGATTATCAATTCGCGTTGCAATCTGTAAAATATCAAAACACCAGTGATAACCCAAACACGATTACCCGATTTGTGCGTATTGTCATATCTGATGGCGCATCTCAAAGCAATGCAATCACACAAACCCTTTTTATTACGCCGCTTAACGATGCGCCCACGATGTCTGGTGCAGGTTCGACCATTGCCTATGTTGAAAATGATCCTGCGATCAATATTGCCAATAATATTGTTGTCAATGATGTTGACAATGATATGATTTCAAGTGCCAATGTGTATATCAGTGAAGGATATCAAAAAGATGCGGATCAGTTAATTATGTCAACATTAGGTGGAAGCAGCACATGGAATAATGATAGCGGTATTTTAAATATCTATGGAAAACGTTCCTATTTATGGTATCAGGCCGCATTGAATGGGGTGCAATATAAAAATAACAGTGAAAATCCAACTTCAAACAATCGTACCATTGTGTTCATGGTTGATGATGGTCATGATGGTTCTAATGTTGTGACGCAAATAATTACTGTGCAGCCTGTGAACGATCCACCAATCCTCACAGCAGATGATATCATCATTCCATATACAGAAAATGCCATCATATCCATGACCCAATCCCTTACAATTACTGATTATGATAATGAAAATATGCAACAGGCTGTCATTCGTATCAGCACCGGTTACAACGCGCTTGAAGATCAACTGAATTTTACACCCATAGGCGGTATTTCCCATACATGGCATGCTGAATCTGCAACAATTACTTTGACTGGAAATGTTTCCATAGCGACCTGGGAACAGGCCCTGGACCAGGTTGTTTATGAAAATAGCAGTGAAGACCTTTCAACACAGGATCGATTGGTTTGTTTTAAAATATTTGATGGTGCGGCCTGGAGTGAATCTGTTACGCGAACAATTCAAATCATACCTGTTAATGATGCCCCCAAACTGACCATTGATGAAAACGCTTCATTCACAGAAAAATCAAATGCTGTTTCCATTGCACAGAGTTTTTCCATGACAGATTATGAAAACGACAATATTATACAAATGACAATTCAGGTGGCATCCGGTTATACCGATACACAGGATGTTTTAAAAGTGAGCAATGATCCAAATATCCAGACTGCCTGGAATAATGGCATATTGACACTCACAGGTGCACGTCCAATATCTGACTATATTGACCTGGTTCGTACACTCACATATCAAAATATCAGCATTGCCCCGGATCCTCTGGTCAAACCCATTGTATATAAAGCCTGGGATCTTTCAGATGCCAGCAAGCCGGTTACGCAAACAATGACAATTCAAGCAATAAATGATCCACCTGTTTTACTGGGCGGCGGCACAACCATATCAATTACAGAAAACTATCTGGGGCCCATTCTGGAAAATTTCGAAATTTATGATCCTGACAGCAAATTGATTCCCTGGGCTAAAGTTTCCATTATTGATGGTTACCATAAATTAGAAGATGAATTGATTGATCAAGAAGATTTATTGATTATTGGAACCTGGTATCAAGATGATGGTTATCTCCAGGTGAATGGTAAATATGGTTCGGCCAGTCCAAAAAGATTTCAAGATTTTATTAATAGTGTCCAATACCAAAACGTCAGTGATAACCCATCAACCGACCTCAGAACCATTCAAGTTGTTGTTTATGATGGGAGTTTTGAAAGCAATGCAATCACCGGAACCATTCAGATCATCCCTGTCAATGACACGCCTGTGATCAGTGGTTCATACGATTATACCTATACTGAAAACGATCTCATGATGTTTAAAAATGCATTGTTTATTGATGACCCGGATTCGCCCAACCTTCAAAGTGCAACTGTGACGATTCAAGATAACTATATTTCAGATGAAGATATGCTTCGTTTTACGCCTTTTAACAATATTATCGGTGCATTCAATAATGGTGTACTCACTCTGACCGGAGATGCCCCAAAATCGCATTATATTACTGCCTTGACGAAGGTTATCTATGAAAATACCAGTGATAATCCCACATTGAGTGTTCGCACTGTGTCAATCCGCATCAATGATGGCATGAGTGAAAGCGAGCCCACAATGCAGACCATAACAATTATACCTGTCAATGATCCACCAATCATTACACTGGCACATCCATCCATTCAATATACTGAAAATGGCGGGTTTCAAACACTGGATCCGAATGTCACGATATCAGATCCGGATAGCGTTATGCTCAACAAGGCTGTTGTTCAAATAATGGATGATACCTATGTGGCTGAGGAAGATGCGCTCAGCTATTCTACGACAGGTAACATTCAGGTAACCTGGAAACCTGTGACCGGAGAGTTTGTGTTATCAGGTCTGGCCAGTATTAATGAATATCAAACCGCCCTGGCAAGTATTGCTTACACCAATGACAGTAATAATCCATCGCTGCATGAGCGCATTATTAAATGGACTGTTTCTGATCCTATAGCAAAAAGCCTTTCAGTCACACAAAATTTACAGATTATACCGGTAAATGATTTGCCCATTATTACAGGCAGCACAGGCAAATTACAATATAATGAAAACAGCTATCTTGTTGTTGATAATGGTATTCAGATCATTGATTACGACAATGTTACCCTTGCCAGTGCCGCCATCATGATTGCGCAGGGATATACAGAAAACGAAGATATGCTGATTTATCCAGAAACCATCGGTAATATTACCAGTTCGGGTATGGTACTTGATTCGGGTGTTTTGAATCTCACAGGCGTTGACACAATTAATAATTACATTGCAGCCTTAAGAACCATTCAATACCATAACCTTCAAGATGATCCCCATGTGCATGATCGCCATATCACCTTTTCTGTCAATGATGGCATGGGGACGCAGAGCAGCTTTCCAACAGAACGTATTATTCAATTGTTTTCTACAAATGACCCGCCTGTTTTGGCAGTCAATACTGGCGGTGCTGTCAAAGAAGGCAACATACTGGTTTTGAGCAAAAATCATTTATCTGCCACAGACCCTGATGATCCTGATGAAGGATTGTTTTATACCATCAATGACTTACCTGAACATGGGACGCTTTACCTTGAAGCCAGCGCACTTTCAACCGGCCTGACGTTGTTTCAGGGAGATATAGACTCGGGAAAAATTCAATACGAACATGATGGCGGGGAGTCTCTTAATGATGGCTTTACTTTTTATATTACTGATATGCATGGTGCAGTTACAACATCCCAGGATTTTGTGATCTCCATTACACCGGTAAATGATGCGCCAGTAATTACTTCGACTCCTGGTGAAACTGCAACTGAAGATATTTTATATGCATACACAATTACTGTGTCTGATCCTGATGACACAGTCAATGGTACAGATATTACTTTTGAATTACAAAATGCACCCCAGGGCATGACTGTATCAAATATGGGCGTACTTCACTGGGTTCCAACTGAAGGTGTGTTGACATCAGGCATGGTTACCCTTCTTGTCCATGATGGTGAAGAAGACAACACCTTACCCGCCACTCAATCTTTTACCATTGCTGTATCACCTGTTGAAGATCCACCTGAATTATCAGCAATTGAAGATTTGTTGACTTATGGCAATACAAAGACAAACCCGATTCCTTTCACTGTATTTGATGCTGAAGGCGGCCCCCTCACATTGAATGTATTTGCAGATAATGAACTGCTTGTGCCAACAGATAGAATTTTGTTTCAGGATCAAACGCCTTATCAATTAAATCTTTTGATGGAAAGCATGGTCCCTCAAGAATATTTCTTAACGATTTTGCCCTCACTTGATGAATATGGTTCTCTTACCACCACCATTCTGGCAACAGACAGCAAGGGACTCACAGCAACCGAAACATTCGTCCTTCTGGTTGATAAGGTGACAATCACTGTAGATCAAATGACCCATGGTAGTATTACGCCTGGAAATCCCGCAAAAGTTAAAAAAGGGGAATATATTCATTTTAGAATTGCTGCAAATGTGGGCTATAAAATCAGTGATGTTTTTATTGATAGTCAGGCCATAGGCCCGGTATCAACCTATACGTTCTGGAATGTCACAGAACCCCACAGTATTGCAGCCGCCTTTTCTGAAAGTTCAGTGTATACCATTACAACTATCAATACCAATGGCGGCGCAATTGAGCCCAATGGAATCCTCCCCATGACAGCCGGAGATACGCCTGTTTTTCATATTATCCCTGATGACAATTACGCCATTGCCGATATTGAGGTGGATGGCAATTCTATGGGCCCCTTTGAATGGTATACCTTTCCGCCCCTTGAGGCAGTGCATGAAATTAAGCCTTTGTTCAGATATGTGCCTGCGCCCATCGCCATGTTTACTTCAGACAAAACAACAGGAAGCCACCCATTGACTGTTCAATTTAAAGACCAATCGAAAGGTGAAATCTCGCAATGGCATTGGGATTTTGGTGATGGCAGCCAGAGCGCGGCTCAAAATCCACAACATACATTCATGAAAGAAGGTACGTATCATGTACATCTGACAGTCTCAGGAACAGGTGGAAGCGCACAAACGCAAAATGATAGAACCATCATCGTAAATCCTTCAGATGTTAATTTTAGAGTAATCAGCCAGACAGGCCCGGCACCATTTACTGTAACGTTTATCAATCAGACCACACTGTCACAGGTGAATAGCTGGAGTTGGAGTTTTGGTGATTCAGGGGAGTCAACACTTGAAAATCCGACCCACGTGTATGAAATGCCAGGACGTTACACTGTAAAACTCATTGCGCGAGTTGATGAAGAAAACCCCTTTATTGAAAAAGAAGCCTATATTCATGTTACCGGAAGGCAGATATCTGGCACTGTTATTGATGAAAATACAAATCTGGGCCTTCCCAATATTGCAGTTGAGCTATGGCAGGATGATCATTGGTTTATGGAAACGCAAACCAGCAGTTCGGGTACATATACGCTGAGCAATTTACCTGTTTCCGATGGATGGGTGGTTTCTGCCTGGCCGGATGATTTAACCCGATATCGTCCCATCTACTATGATGGCCATTCAAGCCATCAGGAAGCCAATCGACAATCTACACGAGAAAGCGACCTTTCCAACATTGATTTTACATTAAGTGCCGCGCCATCGTATGGGATCAAGGGAAAAGTTCATGATGGCCGCAATCAAGCATTGCCAGACATTATTCAGGTCAGTCTGTATTCTGAAAAATTCAATATTGCACGAACAGTCACAACAGATGCTGAAGGCAACTATATTTTCACAGGTCTACCCGAATCAGATGATTACCGCATTTCTGCATGGTCAGAGAATTGTGGATGTGAGTTTTACTATTTCATGGAACCTCAGCAAGTCATCAGTGAGGAACTTCCCTTTTATAGTGCGCGAACCTATCAGGCCGCAACCAGAGTGCCTTCATCCATACCCCCAACACCAAACATTGATCTGATTTTTGATTATGGCGGAATCATATCAGGAAGAGTGACAGAAAGCACAGGGAATCCTCTGGTTAATGTCTGGGTGAATGCATGGTCCGATCTTTTTGATATGGGAAATGGCGCCTTTACTGATACCAATGGTGATTACCAAATCCAGTGCCTTCGTGCCGGAAGCTTATCAGGGGATATTACGTATCAGGTTGAAATTAATCCAAAAGACTATCCGGCATTAATTTATAATCAGGTTCAACAGCCACAGAATGCCAGCCCGGTTACGATTGCTTCTCAAAATATCAATTTTGTGTTTCAAAAAGGTTTGTCCATTGAGGGTAAGGTCATTGATGAAAATGGGTATGCACTGCCGGGGATACCGGTTCATGCCTGGTCTGAATCCTCAGAATTGACTGCTTATGGCCAGACAGTTACAGATAATTTTGGAAAATATACCATTGCAAATCTTCCACATCATTCTGATTATCGCGTGGCGGTTTATCCATTGTACTATCCAATTCAATATTATCCCGATGCCCATACTTTGGCCAATGCATCCTTAATTGATTTAACGATGCAGGATGCCAAAAATATTGATTTTCAGATGATTGCCGGTGCAACCATTCGCGGCATTATCTATAATCAGGAAAAAGGCATCCCCGGACCCATGGGACTTATTGTCAATATCTGGTCAGATGAAACACAAACCGGCGGAGAAATCGCCATTGATGCCAATGGTCGCTTTGAAATGACTGGCTTACGCGCAGGCATATGCGATTACATTATCTCGGTAAATCAACCGCCTTTTATACCCGCATATTATGGAACAACAGATCATCCAGATTGGGAACATTCATGGGAGGATACCACTCCCGTGTGCCCATCAGAAACACAAATACGAGAAATTATTTTGATGCCAGGATATTATTGTAAAGGCAGGGTTGTTTATAATAATGAGGCGGTATCTGGTGCATTAATTCAGGCGTGGTCATCGGGTTCAGGCATTTGGGCTGAAACAGAAACCGACGCTGAAGATACCCAGCATAATTTTGAACTGAGCGGATTGGCATCAGGCACATACGAAATCATTGTTCACGCTGAAGGCTATGAAGAAAAAGTTCTTAAAAATATGGGCATAAATGACAATATTGAAAACATTACAATAGAATTAAAACGCCCTGAAAATCAAATTACAGGCACAGTATTTGGATTGGAAACAGGCAAAAATGTGCAGATCAGTGCATGGGCGCAGTCTGTTCAGGATGGGGGAATCATCCATTTACAGGGGGATGGAACACCCAAAAAATATACATTAACAGGACTAAAACCTGCATCGGATTATCGTGTGGAATTATGGTCGATGGATTACCCATATCAGGCTTATCCGGGTGGTCCCAATTTTAATGATGCTGAAAATGTCCGCGTCAATGGGATAACAAAAAATATTGATTTTCAATTACAGGCAGAAGAAACAGGCGTGATATCCGGTACAATTTCACCCTGGCCGGGAATGGAAACCAAAGAAATCGTGTTTGTGGATGCCATTTCCCAAAGCCTGGGCGCTGCCAAAAATGCCCGACGCGTTCTTGATTCTACAAGTCCAATCTCATATTCCCTTGAAGGCCTGCCTTTTGGATCAGACTATATTGTTTCTGTATGGACTGAATCCGCGCCAATGATGTTCTATACGCATACCTATCAGGCCAGCCAGGCAACAATGGTAACTGTACCTGCGGCCAATATTCATTTTACATTGAATCAAGGCATGCAAATATCAGGGAATCTTTACCAGTTGGAAGATTCACCCATATCCGGGGCTCTGGTTTCTGCGGAATCAAAATCATTGCAGGTATATCGATCCACATGCAGTCTCAAAGATGGTTCTTATGTGATTACAGGCTTGCCGCCATCGGATGATTATCAAGTCAGCGCATCAGTTGTTGATATGCCGGTCATTTATTTTAAAACAACAAACCAAAGTACAATGAATTCAAAACTTTTGAATCATGTGGATATCACACAAAGCAATGCCTCGGAGATTCACTTGCACATACCCACCGGTGCATCCATTTGTGGATTTGTTGTTGATCCGGATGGCCGTGCCATACAGTTTGCCTGGATCAGCGCCAGATCAGATATTACAGGCGCTGAGAATGAAACCTTCTCAGATATTCATGGCAATTTTTGTATAAAAGGACTTCCTGAAGCCATAGATTATCAACTGACAATAAAGCCGGCATCCCCTTATGTGAATACCATCCGCAGTATGATTGCCACAAATACAGAAAATCTGAAATGCATTGTTGAAAAAGGATTTGAAATTTGGGGACAGATACAAACTCAGAGTAGCGATCCTGTTCCTGATACAGATATATCTGTGTGGTCCGCAGCCAGAGATTACTATAAACAAACAAAAAGTAATTCCAATGGAGCCTATTCAATTGCCGGCGTACCAAAAGCAACTGATATGTTCATGATTGCAATTCCCCAAGGCAATGATACTCTTGCTCAGTACACTGATGGCCCTTTTGCGGTGAATCAGGTACTGGAAAAAAATATCACCTTAGGCGCGGCAATGTTGATCAATGGGCAGGTGTTGTCAGAAGATACAGGGCTTCCAATTAAAGGTGCCATCATCACTGCTTATTCAGATCTATTACAGAAAGACGCTCAAACCGAAACTGACAATCAGGGGAAATTTTCAATCAATCATTTACCAGTAGCAGATGATTATCAGCTCACAATCAGACATCCGGATTACGCCACAAAAACAATGCCCTTTGTAAGTGCCATTCAGGGCTTGACCATACTGTTACAAAATGGCGGTGCCATCACCGGTCAGGTTCAGAATGAATATGGTGCGTATTTATCAGATGTTCGCATTTCGATTCAATCGGATAACAATAGCATTATGGCCACAGTCATTTCTGACAGTTCTGGCCAATTTACCATAAATGGCTTACCATTGAATAACCATCTGTATAACCTGACTGCAAAAAAAGCAGGCTTTGCAACTGTAACGCAAAGTGCGAAGGTGATTGGTGATTATGTCACGTTCTTAATGGTCTCAAATTCAGGAACAATCCAGGGAACCATTACAGACAGTCAAAATCAATTACCGCCCGAGAATGTCAAAATCAGCCTTCGATTGTTTGATTCAAGCGAGAATTTTATTCAAAGGATCAACATTGATTCCAATGGATCGTATGTTTTTAATGGATTGGATGTTAAAACTGGCTATAAAATTAAATGCTCGGTAAGCGAGGGGCTTATTGATCGCGTACAATGGGTGGACGCACAAGGAAAAGGGGTGTTACAATTTTCTGAAGCGGCATTGTTTAAATCCGGGGCTGTTGTTGAGATTCTTTTAATTGGATCTTGGGATACTCTTTTGAAAGAATAGGCGCATAGGTCTATAAGTTTTGGTATTTTTCAATAACCGAGAATATAATTACGTCCGAGGACGAATGTAGGGGCAAACCTTGTGTTTGCCCTTCGACAAAAAACCGGAAACGCGCCTATGTCCGAAACCAATGTGTTTAATTACGACAATAGGTTTAATCTCGGTTTTTGCTCAAGGGCAAACACAAGGTTTGCCCCTACATTCGTCCTCGGACGTAATTATATTCTCGGTTAAAGATGAAAAAGTTCATATTGACAGATATTGATAAAATGAATTCCATTCAACACTGTTTATAACGAATGTTCGTTATGTAAAAAAAGAAAAAATTTTTGTATCCTATTCAAATCTTATGGTAGGAAATTCTCTGAAAATAAGTTCCCCATTTTTTTTTGAGAATTATTGCAAAAAAAAATCCCTTTCATTTCATCCCTATAGATAAATAGATGAAAAAAATTTTATTTGCTGTTATATCTGTTGTTTTGGCATAGAATATGCTTTTGTTTGTTCCAGCCTTGTGCTATTTTGATTAATCAATCAATATTCTATTTCTTTTACTATTTTTTTTCTTAATTTATCAGTTGATTATTTATTCACTTTATTTAGGATATAATTTATTGTAATAATGTAAAATTTAAACGGAATATATTTTATATTTCTAATACTTTTAAAATATAATAAAATATATTTAATTT
>Ga0272440_1001950_pt1 | contig 16410 bp, 15 predicted proteins | sample SSMMMBAug17_FD_192440 | JGI IMG/M metagenome (GOLD analysis project Ga0272440, IMG submission 192440) | Marine sediment archaeal communities from Little Sippewissett salt marsh, Falmouth, MA, United States - SSM-MMB-Aug17 | ecosystem: Environmental > Aquatic > Marine > Wetlands > Sediment ... | reverse complement strand
CCTTTCAGGGCTAAAAACAAGCCTACCATTTACCCAGGGCGTTGCCCTGGGCTGGTATGTTGCCGCCCTTTCAGGGCTAAGAAAAATAAAGTCTTTTTGGGAACTGGCAATTTTGGTTACACTCATTCAAGATGATGATCAGAATCTTTAAACTGTCACATCCAAGTATGACGATATCACATAAGGTAACATTTCTTACTGTTTATCCAAAAGCATTTAAACATATGACCCGAAATGTCGACACATAGGAATACCCGAAAAATAATTTCCCCTTTTATCTTTAACGTATAATCGTTTGGCACGTAGAGACGTAGCATGCTACGTCTCTACAGAACAAAAACCCCGATGAACATTTTTTCAAATGGGTAACTTATTTTCAGAGCATTCCATAATTAAAATTTCAATAAATATTGTGCATTGCTTAAAGATTTCCAAAAATGTTTACCAATGAGTTTGAGTTTGCTATGATACCAAAGAATAAAAAAAATAAATTTTTAGGAGGTTTGGTATGGCTCAACTACAATTATGTGGTGTCGGAACTCCATTCTGATTTTTCGAGCCATAATTATTCATGAAAAGGCGAATTTCTGAAGGGGCGTATGTACAAGTCAGGGGCTGTCTCATAAAACAGTTATTCCTATTTATTAGAATCAGAATTTACAAAATTCTAAGAATTTACAGAATTATATGAAGAGTGTGACATATAAAACCTATAATTTTTTCTTAATTCTGAAAATTCTGATTCTAAAAAAGGTACCCATTAATTCAATATTTTCCCCCCAACTTATACAGACGCCCCAATAAATCTTTATGAAAGGAATATTTAATGAGTGAAAATGAAAAAAATGTATCTTCAATAATTGAGTCCCAAATGCTTTTCAGCAACATGTTGCCGAATATGAGCTACTTTGAATCACGATTTGAAATCATGCAGAATAATTATAAAGAAGTTCGGAGAAATCAGGATCATTTTCAGGAGCAAATTCGGGACTTGAAAACTGATATGGATCGCAGATTTTTTGAAACGCGTGAAGATATGAAAGAAAGATTTGCTCATGTTGATAAACGTTTTGAACAGGTTGATAAACGTTTTGAACAGGTTGATAAACGTTTTGAACAGGTTGATAAACGTTTTGAACAGGTTGATAAACGTCTCGATCAGATCATAACCTCTATTGAGAAAATTGGGGCAAAAATGGATTATAGAGATGAAAGGCAAAGAAAATTTACATTACGAATGTTCAGCATCTCAATGTCTTTTACTGGACTGAGTGTATTAGGAGTATTAATTAAAGTTCTAAACATTATTTAGAAGCAGACTTATGCGATTTCCAGGAGTTAGTGATGTCATTACCCTTGGTAAACTTTAATAAATTCTGATTATCATGTTTTTTGGAGAGTCCGTTGAATGTTTGAAAAAATACTGTTATTTGGCCAAATGATTAAATTTAGCCATACAATTTTTGCATTACCATTTGCGTTATCATCGGTTATTTTAGCCGCAAAGCAACATTACGCAATACAATATTGGGATATTTTTTGGGTTATTCTGGCAATGGTTGGGGCACGATCTGCTGCAATGGGTTTTAATCGCATTGTTGATGCCAGTCTTGATGCCAAAAATCCACGAACTTCACAGCGGGCAATACCAACTGGTGAAATATCCAAAGCGCAATCTATCGTGTTTGTCGTTTTATTTTCGTTCCTATTTCTTATTTCAGCTGCCCAATTGGCCATGATCTGCTTTTATTGTGGGATTCCGGTTTTATTGCTTTTGTTTGGCTATTCCTATTCTAAACGTTTCACAAGTTTTTGCCATATTTATTTGGGGTTTGCTATTTCTTTGGCACCAATGGGGGCATGGGTGGCCATTACAAAAAGTTTTGACTGGTCTATCCTCATGTTGAGCCTTGCCTTGCTGACCCATATATCTGGTTTTGATATTCTTTATGCATGCCAGGATTACAATTTTGATCAACAAGAAGGTTTATATTCAATACCTGCACAATATGGTATAGAAGCCGCTCTTTATTTGTCTTCATTTTTACATATGATTTGCTTTTTGGCTTTTGTCACAATATATTTCCTTTTCGACATGAACTTCATTTATATATTGACGCTCTTGATTATTGGTGTGGCGCTCTTTATTGAACACTTAATTGTCAAACCAGACAATTTAAGCCATGTGCCTATTGCCTTTTTTCATATTAACAGTGCGATCAGCTTTATTTTTTTTGCAGGTGTAGCCGGAGATATACTGATATGTCAGGCATAAAAACGATTATTTTAGGAACAAGCGGGGCATCAGGTATTATTTATACGATACAATTGATTAAAGGTTTGCTTGCGTCCAATATTCACATTTTCTGGATTGTCACCTTAATGGGCAAAAAGGTGTTGGCGCACGAAACGAAAAACAGCCATCTGTTTTCTCATCAATACACGGGAGGTGCTTTAAAAGACTACCTTCAAACAATAAATGTTCTGAATGTTTCAAACCAGGGTTTGCTTGATGAAATACAACCCGATAATTTTTTTGCACGACCTGCCAGTGGCTCGTTTCTTCATGATGGGATGGCTGTTGTACCTTGTTCTATGAAATCCCTGGCTGCTATTGCCAATGGCTTTTCGGATAATCTCATGCTTCGATCGGCAGATGTGTGTTTAAAAGAAAAACGTCCTTTGATTCTGGTACCAAGAGAAATGCCATTTGGTCGTATTCATTTGAAAAATATGCTGACATTGGCTGATTTAGGTGCAACAATTCTACCCGCATGTCCCGGATTCTACATGAAGCCTTCATCTATCGTCGAACTGGCTGATTTTGTTTCGGCACGGGTGTTGGATCATTTAAAGATTAATCATAATATTTCATATCGATGGGACGATTAGGTTTGCTATGAAAAATGACATTATGTTACAATTGCAAGAATAGCGTAGGGCTAAAGCCCAACGCTGAATTGAGAAAGGACGCTAAAGCGCCCTCATCTTTCATAGGCGCTGAATTGATGATACAATGTCTTTCATCAATATTGAAATAAACAATTTATTGATAATTTGCTTTTGGGTATTGAGGGCGCTTTAGCGTCCTTTCTCAATTCAGCGTTGGGCTTTAGCCCCCCATTTCGTTCGCCCTTGATTAAAAAAATTTGATTGACAGAAACACATTTGTAAGGTATATTTAAAAAAATTACAATAGGATAACGTAACCATATGAAATCAATCAATATTGATCCAATCACAAGAATTGAAGGTCATCTTGCCTTCCGAACAGAAATTGATTCCAATCAAGTACAGAAAGCGTATAGCTCAGGCGAAATGTTTCGAGGGTTTGAGATTATCTTGCAGGGCAGAGATCCAATGGATGCGCAGCAGATTACGCAAAGAATATGCGGTGTATGTCCGATATCGCATGGAATCGCTTCGGTACAGGCACAGGATATGGCATACCAGATTCATCCCCCTAAAAATGGACGAATCATGCGAAATTTATTGCAGGCAGCAAATTTTATTCAATCGCATATTATTCATTTTTATCATCTTGCTGCACCAGACTTTGTTGATATCACGTCAATAACAAAGTATCAGGGCAAAGATCCGGAGTTGAACAATTTAAAAGGATGGGTTGAAAATCAACTGGCATCCAAGAGATTATATCCCGCAGCACCCTTTTTACCCGCTTATGATGCAAAATACATTGAAAGCACCGAACTAAATCTTCTGGCAATCAAGCATTATCTTGAAGCCCTTAAAATAAGACGCCTTGCGCATAAAATGGGTGCGCTGATGGGAGGGAAACTTCCCCATTCCCCTGGTATTATTCCGGGCGGTATTACAGAGAATATGACATCTTATAAGATCGCTTCATTAAGATCCTTCCTTTCTCAGATTCAACAATTTATCGATACTGCATATTTAAATGATATCATTGAAATCGCAAAGGCTTTTCCTCAGTATTTTGATCTTGGGAAAGGTTATGGCCATTTTTTGTCATATGGCGTATTTCCAGAATCGAACAATACCAATGACACACTTTTTCCTTCAGGCTGCATACAGGACAGTTCATTGACTGAGTTAGATATTGATAAAATTACAGAAGATGTGCGATATTCATATTATAAATCAGCATCAGGTCAGCATCCGGAACAATCAAAGACAACGCCATCTCCAAAAAAGGAGGGTGCCTATTCCTGGATCAAAGCCCCCAGATATAATGGTAAAGCCATGGAGGTCGGTCCCCTTGCACGCATGATCATTGCTTACCACAAAAAACACTCAACAGTCCAAAAAATCATTGATCCTTTATTGGCAAAGCTGAATAAAAAACCATCAGATTTAGTTTCTATGGTTGGAAGGCATGCCGCCCGTGCAATTGAATGTAAATTAATTGCAGACCATTGTGTAACATGGATTGATCAGCTCATTCCTGGCAAACCTGTTTTTCAGGATTTTGATATTCCAAAAACAGGCAAAGGTGTTGGACTGACCGAAGCCCCCCGCGGTGCATTAGGACATTGGCTGGAAATTGACAATTACAAAATTAAACATTATCAATGTGTTGTACCTACAACCTGGAATTGTTCACCACGTGATGATCAGGACAATCCGGGCGCTGTGGAAAAGGCGCTCGAAGGCACCCCTATTGCTGATCCAGATAATCCAATTGAAGCTGTCAGAATTGTTCGTTCCTTTGATCCCTGCATCGCCTGTGCTGTTCATTGAAGCAATTCGTTTTAGAATGAAGGAGATATCATGTTAACACGAAGAGAATTCATTACACTCAGTGCAAAATTTACTGCATTGGTTGGACTTTCAAATGCTGCGGTTCCCAAAATGGCAGATGCATTAACTGCACTTGTCAAGCAGGATGCCCCAGTCATATGGCTTCAAGGTCAAAGCTGTTCTGGTTGTTCGGTATCGTTGTTAAATGCAGAAGATCCTGGGCCGGCTGAATTGTTAACACAATATATTTCTCTTTTGTCTCATGGCACCTTATCTTTTGCCACTGGTCATTTATTTATGGATGTTCTCAATAAGTCCATTGATAAGAAAGGTTATCATCTGATAGTTGAAGGAAGCATTCCAGAAAAAATGCCAGATGCCTGCATTATTGGCGAGGAGCCAATTACCGAACAGCTATTACGTGCTGCAAAAAATGCAAATGCAATCATTGCGGTAGGAACATGTGCTGCATATGGGGGGATTCCTGCTGCTGAGGGCAATGCAACTGGCGCAATCAGCGTTCCAGAATATCTTAAAAAAAATGGCCTTGCGAAACCGATTATCATTTTACCCGGTTGTCCGGTCCATCCAGATTGGGTTATTGGCACCATTGCTCATGTTGTCCAATTTGGGTTGCCGCCTTTAGACAATCAAAACAGACCCAAATATTTTTTTTCCAAACTCATTCATGACCAATGCCCCAGATTTGCAGACTATGAAAGGCAAAAATTTGCCAAAACATTTTCAGATGATGGCTGTCTTTTTAAGTTGGGATGTCTTGGACCGGAAACCCATGCAGATTGCACAATCCATAAATGGAATTCGGGTGTCAGCTCCTGCATCAATGCAGGCGCCCCCTGTATTGGTTGCGCGAATAAGAATTTTCCAGGTAAGAAAGCCTTCTCCATATATAGAAAGCGAGAAAACAATTCATGAGTATACATTTAAAACTAACCCTTTCTTTACTTATTGGTCTTGTCATAATTCTTACATCAGGCCAGTTATTCAATTATTATTCGATAAATGGCAAAATCGTTGAATTTTCTGATTCCAATATCAGAATACTGGAACAAAGAGAAAAAGATTTTGCCATGAATATTTTTCATTCTGTTGAAAAATCAGTTGCAGGCTCTCTGGAAAGAGGAGAAATGGAAAAATTTTCACAGGTTTTATCAGATCAAAAACATATCAAGGGCCTGTTGGAATTTTCATTATACTCAAGAGAAGGTATTGTGGCCTATTCAACTGCCACCGAGTTTCTGGATAACAAAATTGATTCACATATCAAAAAACGAATAGAAACAGAATCAGACATTATATTCTTGAAAAAAGAAAATACCATAGAAATTTATCATCCACAGAAAGTTAAATTTGATTGTATTCGATGTCATCGCACCTGGAAAATTGGAGAAAATGGTGGGACAACGTATTTCAGATTTTCCACAGAGTCATTAAACCAATGTATCCAACAGGCACGAAAATATTTGTTTGATATAAAAAAAACAATCCTGATTAACTCAATCGCTGTCATTGTATTGATAACGATTTTGCTCGTAATAGGCAATTTTACTGCTGTTAAATATTTTGTTAGTTATCCTTTGGCCAGTATTGTTGAATTATTAAAATTATTTCAAGAAGATGAAGGGGATCTGTCGTGGAGAATTCCTGTCATGTCGAAAGACTTGCTCGGTAAATTGGCGGAATTGTTCAATGACTTTATTGAAAGCTTGAATGATGCCATATTTTCCGCACAAAAAGTTGCTTATCGTGTGGGAGAAAATGCCAGGCAACAGGCATCATCAATGGAGGAAATATCTGGATCAGTCAAAGATATTGCTGTGATTACTGAGGAAAATGTCAATACAGCCAATCAGACAAATGACTTAATCAAAACAGTAGAAAAAAGTATTTCCATTGCGGCCGATGAAATCAAACAACTCTCGAGTGAAACACAGGCACTGAGAGAATCCAGCGATAAAACAGCGCAAATTATTAAAACAATTGATGGCATTGCTTTCCAAACCAATTTGCTTGCGCTGAATGCAGCAGTTGAGGCAGCGCGAGCCGGTGAAGCGGGTGCCGGTTTTGCAGTTGTTGCTGAAGAAGTTCGAAGTCTTGCGCTGCGAACCGCAGAATCGGCAAAAAGCACATCTGATATGATCGAAAACACAATTCGCAAAATTGAAGTCAACAACAATATTGCAATAAAAGTAAGCAAAGAATTCTTAAACCTCAATGAAAAGAGCAAAAAGGCATTGGTTTTGGTTTCCAAAATAACTGAATCTTCAAGTGAACAGAATACAAGAATTCAAGGCGTCAACACTGCACTGGCAGATATGGATCAGACAACGATAAAAAATAGTTCTGAAGCCGAAGAATTGTTGAATACCATAGGAATCTTTAAGACACAACAAAGTATAGCGGATGATGATTGAAAGGCGACATCAAACCGATAATAAGGGATGAATAAGATTCTCTTATCGCAGCCTGATGGAAGCTAAAACTCAAACCATTCCAGAAATTTTTTTCTGATAAATACCATCTTCAAAATAAAAAAAGTGAAGTTTATCGGGAATGATTTCAAATGGAAGGTCTGAATCAATAACTAAAAAGCCATCTCTTTTCAGCGATTGATAGAGTGCTTCAAATATTGATAATTGAGTTTTTCTATCAAACATGCCCAAAACATTCCGACAAACAATAAAATCATAATAATGAACCAGAGGGACCTTTATTTGATGCATTAAATTCTGGCATTCAAAGGTGATGTTTTGACGAATCCTTAAATTCAAAGAATAGCCATTTGACAATAATGTGAAATGCTCCTTTAAATATATGTCTGGAACGTTTTGCATGAACTCTTTTTTATAGACGCCTTTTGAGGCGGTATCGAGAACGTCTTGAATCATATCTGTTGCAAGAATATGTAATGTCGTATCAGGGGTTTCGGAAAGGATTTCATTTAGAATGATTGATAGTGTATAAGCTTCCTCACCTGTAGAGCAACCGATACACCAGGTTTCAATATGAGGTGGGATATTACATTTTTGTTTTGCTTGAATAATTGGCAGACATTTTTCAGCCATGATAATCAATTGATTGTAATCTTGAAAAAATGCTGTTTCATGATTTACAAACAGAGATGCAAGCCTTTGTATTTCTTCTTCATTATCTTTGCACATTAATTTTTTTAAATAATGTGCCTTATCTGTAATTTTATGTTCAAACATTCTAAATCTAATATGCGTTTTCAGATTGTCATGATCTTTTTTGGTCAGGTATAATCCAGAATGACGATTAATTGTTTCTTTTATATCGATAAAATCTTGCGCTGTTAGTTGACGATCTTTTGCAATACGCTCAATGGAAGTAATCGGCAAGCGAACAATACGTTCATTTTTTTTTAACCGTAATGATTTTTTCTGAGGAAAAATATCCAAAAATGCAGAATCCAATTGAACAGGGGTTACATTTCTTTTTGACAAACTTGAATAATCCTTTTGATATACAATGGCACTGCCAAATTTTTTTAAGGATAAGTTCGTTTTAGATGCAATTGATGCCTGACCATTGAAAAAAATAAATCCACCCGGCCTTAAAACAGAAAAAAGCTGTAACATAATTTCATTCTGGGTAGAATCATCAAAATAGAACAGTACGTTATTGCAAAAGATAACATCATAATGTTTCATTTGTTCTACACATTTTTTTTCAATCAGGTTGAGCTGCACAAAGGAAATGTTTTCTTTAAGTTTTGCTTTTACCTTGTATCCGCCATGAATTTTTTGAAAATACTGATTCAGATATTTGACAGGTATGTGCTTTGCGACGTTTTCATCATAAATGCCTTTTTGGGCAATATTCAAAGAGGGTTGATCAATATCTGAAGCATTAATATGAAATTTCCAGGGGGGTTCTATAATTGAATTTAAAATTATTGAAATTGAGTAAGGTTCTTCACCAGTAGAACATGCCGCCGACCAAATTTTTATATTTGTATAATCCAAAATTGAATAATGCGTTTTAATTTCAGGAAGGCAGTAATATTCCAGGCAGATATACTGGTCAATATCTCTAAAAAAAGATGTATGGTGATTTAAAATGCTCGCAGTTAATAATGTTATTTCACTGCCTTCATCAGAAGGATTGACTTGTTTTAAAATACAAATGTAATCTATTGGTGTTTTCGCATTTACAATATCCATTCGTTTTAATACTTTTAAGCGCAAACGATGAAAATGTTTTTCTTCTATTAAAAAACCAGAAATAAGCTTGATAAGTACGCTGATCTCTTTTAACTCGGCTTGAGTAAATTTCACTATGTTATATTCCTTAATCTTTATGCGTGAAGAGATGAAGATCTTGATTGGTGAATGTAATCATAGTGAATCTGAGGATACATTCTTTTTTCTTGCACCTGAATATCAATTGAGTGACACCAAATCAATTTTTATATATCATAGTGTATCATTTATTGCTGTAAAAGTAACCTTTTTTTTTCATTGACAATATCATATTAAAGATTAAAGAACATTTGCAAAAAAATGATCAGTGAAATACAGGAACAGCTAATGCACTGTAATAGGATATTGCCTGTGAATATGCATGAATCGTCACTGCTATTCCTGCTTTTTCTTTTTCCGCATGGACTGAATAACAGATCGAATCTGCTTTTCCATATTTTCTTTTTTATCTTCATCCAGATCATTATCATCATCAACAATACCGCCAAGATAATCAGGCAGCTCCAGGCCGGCCATTTGAGTGAGATCCTGTAAAGGGGGAAGGCTTTTAATGAGTCCGGAGATAAAATTGGATGTCGTCGTATTGCCATGTTGATCAGCGCCGGAATCCCAGACTGTAATTTTGTCAATTTTAAGCTGCTTGATTGCTTCAACTTGAATTTGAACAATTTCTTGCAATTTTTCAATTAAAAGGAAATTTGATGCCGCTTTTGCATCCCCCCCGCAACTTTCAATCAATAGCTTATATCCAGCCGCCTTACTTTCCAGAACCATCTGAAGACCTTTTGCATCCGCATTATATCGGGATGTGATTGCATCCGCCTCACCTGCGGCTTCTCGACGCTTTTTTTCCGCTTCAGCATCAGCGGCTAACTCAATTTTTTGCTTTTCAATTTCTTGCTGAACCACAATTTGTGCATTCAATCGTTCCTTTTCTGCCAGATACTGCGCTTTCTGAATTTTAACATCTGCATTATGTCTGGCCACCTCACTTTTTTGTTGGGCATCCGCTTTTTGGACATCCAGTACAGATGTTGTTTGCGCAATATTTGCCAATGACTTATTCTCACCGGCAACAGCCTCAGCTTCTTTTTGTTTAATATAGATACGTTTATCTGAATCCGCTTCTTTTTGACCTTTAGCGGCTTCAGCTTCATTTCGTGCAACAATGATATTCTTTTCCTTGACTGCCTCAGATTCACCAATTGCACCCATTTTATCTTGCTTGGCCACTTCAATCTTTGCCTTGTTCACAGCCTCTGATGCGGCTTTTTTACCAATACTTTCAATATAATCAGAACTATCTGTAATATCTGTTATATTGACATTAATTAAGTACAAGCCAATTTTGTTCAATTCGGGTTCAACATTTTTACGAATGGCTTCCAAAAAGCTTTCACGATCCTGATTGATCTGCTCAATTGTCAGACTGGCAACAGTCAGCCGAAGTTGCCCAAAAATTATTTCCTTACACATGCTTTCAATCTGTTTGGATTCAAGTCCCAATAAACGTTCTGCGGCATTGCTCATGATATTGGGTTGTGTATTGATTCCCACTGTGAATGTACTGGGCACATTAATTCGAATGTTTTGCAAGCTCAATGCATTTTGAAGTGAAATGGGGATGGTCATGGGCGTCAGGCTCAGATATGTATAATCCTGGATTAAAGGCCAGATAAAAGCACCGCCACCATGAATACAATTGGCATGTTGGCCTTTCCCCACTTTTCCATAAACAACCAGAATCTTATCTGATGGGCATCGTTTATAGCGGGATGCAAGAAAAATGAGTGTTGAAATAATCAACAAAGCAAAAGCGCAAATGGCTATTGCAAAAATTGACATGGATGACATAATGGTTTCTCCTTATAAAAATAGTCTATTTTTTTTCAACAGATAGGGTGTATCCATCAATAACGCGCAGTACAATCACGCGCTCACCTGTTTTTATACGTTCGCCATGTTCGCAAATGGCATCAAATATCTGCATACGCCCCTGGATAGAAATCTGAATTTGCCCGCTACCATCAGCAGGAATGGATAAATAAACAACCCCTTCCTGACCGATGGCATTCATCATATCCAACGATCCACTGGATTCCAGATGTGCCAACGATGAAAGGATTTTAATCAGCAAATAAACAGTCATTCCACCGGCAAAGCCCGCACAGATAAGCGTTATGACAATATTTATTTGACTACGTATCATGCCAAGACCAACGAGACCAAATATCATAAAAAATGCAGTAAAATTTTGAATGGTAAAATATTTAAAACTGTCATAGCTGTCTGAGGCATCATTATTGGTATGAATCACATTATGATCTGTATGTATATCGAAATGTATCAGGCCTGAGAGTTGAAGGATCAATCGAATAATAAAAAATGAAGCGCCCAATATTGTTGCACCGAAAAAACAATACTCCAGTGAGTTAACCATGTTTTACTCCTCATTATTGGAAAAGTAATCTTATAAAAGCAATTAATATGCCATTGGAAAGAATCCGCATCCCAACTAAAAAATCTCTCGTCCGATCATTTAAGAAAAATAATATTTGACAATCGTTTTTGGATACGAGAAGATATAATGAAAGGTTGTACAGTCAAAGTTCATTCAAATGACTGGCAGCCAATGGATTTTAAAATAAACAAAGGAGTATTTTTTTTATGGATTCAGATGAATCATTTAATCGAAAAGATGAACAATGCGAAACAGAAGAGAATAAAATTGATTATACCAAAATATTTTTTACAGACTTAAATGGTCGTGTAATGAGTCTTTCTGTGAATTATCACAATATGGATAAAATATTTGAAAATGGTGTTGGTTTTGATGGCAGTTCTATTGCCGGCTATGCAACTGTTGAACAAAGTGATCGTATTTTATATCCTGTTCCGGACAGTTATCATAAAGTGAGTTTTGACAAGGAAAAAATTGGTTTTTTTATTGGTGAAATTCGCGATGAACATGGCAAACGTGCAAAAGCAGATCCGCGTGCTGTTTTGGAGCGGGTGATTGCTGAAGCTGAAGCGGAGTTTGGATATCGATTCATTGCAGGGCCGGAGCATGAATTCTTTCTGCTTTCGGGCAATGAATTTAACTTAACCAATGGCGAATTTGGTGATGAAGTTCATTCAGATAAAGCCGGTTATTTCCATTCAACTCCGCATGATAAGGGTGAATTTATTCGAAACAAAATTGTGGAAGTACTTCAAGATTGTGGTATTAAATATGAAAAAGCACATCATGAAGTTACCCCTTCGCAACATGAAATCAACCTGGAACCGGAAGATCCGATTAAAGCAGCGGATCGAACCATCCTGTTTACTTATGTGACACAGAAAATAGCGGTCAAGCATGGTTTATATGCCACTTTTATGCCCAAACCATTTGATGGCTTAAACCGGAATGCGCTTCATATTCATCTTTCCATGCAGGATCAATCCGGTCAAAATATTTTTTACGATAGCAGTGCAGACTGTAATCTCAGTCAAACCGCCCGATACTTTATTGGCGGTATTTTAAAATATGCCAGAGAAACATCTATTGTGATGGCATCAACGTTTAATTCCTACAAGGCATATATCGCGGATCGGGAGGCGCCAATTGTTAGAGGATGGGGATTTCGAAATCGAAGTTCTATGGTTCGTGTGCCTTACAGCATATCACCTGCAAATACACGAATAGAATTACGAAATCCCGATCCCGGCGGAAACATTTATCTTCAACTAGCAGCTTATATCGCTATGGGCATGCAGGGCATCAAAGAAGAGATTGATTGCGGCAACCCTGATATCAAAAGTACTTATGAAACCAATGCGCATAAAACTGTCTGGAACACCAAATTTCTTCCGAAATCTCTGTTTGAAGCGCTGGTTGAAGCAGAAAAAAGTCAATTTCTTTCCGACTTACTTGGAGATCGCTTGTATAATAATTTTATGGAACTCAAGATTAACGATTGGGAAGACCATAGAACGCATATCACTTCAAGAGAGCATAAGAAATATTTAAATATTTAAATAGTTGCGATAATCGTACCATTGTTTCAGTCTAAATTCGATTTATCAGACTGAAACAATGGAAATAATTTTTATGATATTTATTTAAAAACAGGCTTTCGTTTCTCCAGAAAAGCCGCCATGGCTTCTTGAAGATCATCAGAGGGTAAAATTGCAGCATTTTTTTGGGAAACATAAGCAAGCCCCGCATACACACCATTATCTCGACTGTATTGCACGACTTCCTTAATATTCTGCACTGTCTGAGGAGAATTTTCGGCAATTTCAGTGGCTATGGCATTTGCTTTCTCCAATAACGCGTTTTCGCCCTCACACATATGCGTAATAAATCCCATTTCACGAGCTTCATCAGCAGAAAAATTTCTACCTGTCAATGCCAGTTCGTTAAACCATCCATATCCAATGATATAAGGAAGTCGCTGAAGGGTTCCCAGATCAGCAATAATAGCTATTTTGGTTTCTCGGATCGAAAAAGTGGTGTTTTTCTCAGCAATTCGAATATCACAGGCAGACAGTAAATCAATCCCTGCACCAATACACATACCATGGGCTGCAGCAATCACTGGTTTTCTGCATTGTTCAACTGCGTTCATGCTCTCCTGAAGTTCAATGATTGAATTTCTAAATAGTTCTTTATCGCTCATGGCTTTGCCAAAAATATCAGCTGCGGCCATGAGGTCGAGTCCTGTGGTAAAATGTTTTCCATTGGCTTTGAGAACAACCACACGAACCTCAGCATCCTTTGATATGGCCTGAAATGTATCTTTTATTTCTTTAAAAAAATCGGGTGTTATGGCATTGCCTTTATCAGGCCTGTTAAATGTGATCCAGGCAATATGATTTTTTTTTTCAATTGTTATGTATTTTGACATGAAAACTCCTATTTTTCTGTGATGGTTTCATCAATTTGATGACCAAAATGACGTCCGGTGGATTCAACCATTCCTAAAACAGTGTCACCCGGTTTAAGCTTGACAACAGATACAGCTTTGCCATCCATATCAACCAGACGAATGGTTTCTGCATTCTGCAAAATTGTATTGACAGGGCCATTGGGACCGGTGCCTTCGATAAGAAGTAAAGGGCGTTGTTCAATCTTTAATCGTCCAACTGTCAGCGCCTTGGCATTTCCATTAGAGTCCACCCCCAGGACTTCGTCGCCAGCTTTCAGCTCGGATAAATACTGTGTTCGCTCACCGGGGATTTTAATATAGGCATGCACCGGACCCGCATTCACCCGAAAAGGTCTTGGTGATACATATGGATTCTCTATACTTTCAGAATGAACAAGAAACATGGCCCGACTGCTGTTGCCAATTAAACAGCCTTCACCTTCTTTCATGAGTGTACATGTGTCGACACATACACGATCTCCCATACCCAATGACCGAATCTTATCAATTGTAAAGGCAGATAAATTGATGTTTTCTGAATCTGATTTAAGCGTTTTTATCATCTCACGCACTTGAACAGGATCAGTTTGTGTAATGATAATGCCATCAACACCTTTTTCCAGAATGCCCAGAGCCGTCCGGGCATCATCAAGATTATCGCATTCAACAAAAAGATTATTTGTTTGCGCAACCAGGTTCTCCAAAGGTATGATTGTCCAATCCGAGGTTCTTACAATGACCTTTTTGGTTCGTGTCAGCGCCACAATGGATTCTTCATCCTCCTGTGAATGGACATCAGCATATACAATATCTGTATCCCATTTGATGTCACCATCCTCAGAGACAGTTTGAATAATTCCCAACTCTTTTACCTTATCGCTCGTTCCCTGTGGAACAATAACCGCATCTGCACCAGCTTCGAGGGCATCAGTTATCATCTCTTTTTTCCAGGGAATTGCTTTTAACCAGATTTGTTTTTTTGTTTGCATCGTATTTTACTTTCTTTTCGTTTTATTTTTTTGGGGCACAATCATGGGGTGCATTCCCAAAATGTGGGTCAAATAATTTGAGTGTAACCCAAATTGCCGGAACCAAAAATATCGTTCATCCTTTTTGAACCAAGTTTACACTCCGGCGACAGCCACTTAGGAATTCTGTGAAAATAAGTTCCCTTTTTAAAAAATGTTCATCGGGGTTTTTGTTCTGTAGAAACGTAGCAGGCTACGTCTCTACGTGCCAAACAATTATATGTTAAAGATAAAAGGAGAAATTATTTTTCGAGCATTCCTTAGAACGAAAGTCGGCTTTAGCCGGCTAAAGTTCATAACCGTCAGGTTAACGCAAAAGTATTTATACCAACGATCAGTGTGGTCGCAAACATCATAAGGTCTGCCATCACACTGACCATTGTATTTTGAAGTGGTAAAGTACATGAATTAACCACTAATTGCAAGCAATATTGCTGTGAGTTAACAATCGAGACCTTGACAAATTGATATATATTCATTTATGTTTATTCAAACATAGCATCAATTTGAAAAAAGGAATCTATAAATTGGGAGATGTTTTATGCAGCCAAGTGAATTAGCAGTATTGAAACAATCCTGAATGCTTTATGATAAAAGGTAAAAAATGATTAATCGGATAATTTCAATTAGTTTTTTAGCCTTCATATGCATATCAAGTATGTGCCTGTTTGTGGTTGCCCTTTTAATTTGGATCTTAACAGTTGCTTTTGACAGGCGATTAACATTATTGCATTTGTTTTCATCCTTTTGGGCATCCCTTTATCTCTGGTTAATGCCAGCGTGGTCTGTTACAATCAAAGGCAAGAAAAATGTGGATAAAAATAAAACCTATGTGATAACGTCAAATCATCAGTCATTGCTTGATATACTTGTTGCATTTCGGTTATTTTTTCATTTTAAATGGGTTTCTAAAGCAGAAATATTTAAATTACCATTCATTGGCTGGAATATGCGTCTCAATCGATATATTGCTTTGAGACGTGGCGATAAGGCGAGTGTGCAACAAATGTTTGATGATTGCAATAAGGCCATATCTCAAGGGAATTCAATTTTTATGTTTCCTGAAGGCACACGCTCTAAAAATCGGCAATTAAAGTCATTTAAGCCGGGCGCCTTTATTTTAGCGAAAGACAATTGTATTCCCATATTACCCATTGCTATTTCTGGCACCAGAGAAGCATTGCCGAAACATAGTTTGAACTTTCATGGGAAAAATCCCATTATTGTTGAAATTTTGTCTGAGATTTCATCCGAAACAGTTGCACAGTTATCTGTTGAAGAATTGTCAAACAGGGTTCATTCTATCATATCCAGACAGGTCATGATTAACTATTCAATTATTGATCCTGACCATGGGCGCATTCCCAAAAAGGACAACTTTTTAGCGAGAAACATTGAAAATTGATGAATTTTGGCAAATCCAAGAACAGCGTAAGGCTAAAGCCGGCTTTAGCCCATAGCCGTCAGGCTAAGTTTGACCGCCTGAAATTGTTCTCCCGCCTG
>Ga0272440_1001949_pt1 | contig 16416 bp, 11 predicted proteins | sample SSMMMBAug17_FD_192440 | JGI IMG/M metagenome (GOLD analysis project Ga0272440, IMG submission 192440) | Marine sediment archaeal communities from Little Sippewissett salt marsh, Falmouth, MA, United States - SSM-MMB-Aug17 | ecosystem: Environmental > Aquatic > Marine > Wetlands > Sediment ... | reverse complement strand
CCGCGCGCGTTAGCAAGCGGGATTGGGAATAATTCATAAATCAATCAGTCAAGCACGATTACCGGAAGGACACATTAATTTCGATAATAGGTTCGATTTCGGTTATTGTTTGAGGGCGAACACAAGGTTCGCCCCTACATTTGTCCAACATATTTTACTATACCTTCCTTTGGATACGCCCATGCAGGAATTGTTCTGGTATGTTTCGGATCGCGTCAGTGGTGTGCCTTACTATTCCATGAAACTGAATCACGTGGAACAAACGCCGACCATCAGTGGTAAGGCATTGGGGCAAGTTTTGGTTTCTTTTGAGAAGCAATAGGTGTCGCATATTAAGGAAAGCTCGGAAAATAACATGCTCATTTTACCTGATCGTACAAAAAAATAAGGTCGTGTAGAGACGTAGCATGCTACGTCTCTACAGTACAATTACCTCAAAACGAACAATATCAATAATGGGGAAGTTATTTACACTCGAAACTGTTTTAGCCAATCTTTATGATCGACATACCATTGTATGGTTTTTTCCAAACCGCTTTGAAATGATTCTAAAGGTTGCCAGCCCAGTTCTTCTTTTATTTTTGAGCAATCAATTGCATATCGAAGATCATGACCGGGTCGATCTTTGACATGTTCAATCAACGATTGTCGATCAATATTTGATGGAACAATACGATCCAGTATAGAGCAGATATGTCTGACCATCTCAATGTTTTCAATTTCAGCATTCCCGCCAATGGTATAGGTTTCTTTTAGTTTTCCTTGCGTCATAATTGTCCATATGGCACGGCAATGATCATCGACATATAACCAGTCACGAACGTTTTTACCAGCACCATATACCGGCAGCGTTTTATTATCCAAAGCATTAAGGGTCATTTTGGGAATCAATTTTTCTGGAAACTGAAAAGGACCATAATTATTTGAACAATTAGAAAGTGTGTAAGGAAGATCATAGGTTGCACCATAAGCACGAACCATATGATCGGATGCTGCTTTTGATGCTGAATATGGACTGTTGGGTTGATAAGGGCTTTTTTCAGAAAAGAAACCTGTTTCAGCCAAACTTCCAAAAACTTCATCTGTGCTTACATGATGAAATAATTTTAATTGCTTATCAAACTTCATATATTTTCGTGCAATTTCTATTAACACATAAGTACCGAAAATATTCGTCTGAATAAATGTGCCGGGAGATTCAATGGATCGATCCACATGGGATTCTGCTGCAAAATGACAAATTGCATCTATTTGATGATCAATAAACAGTTTTTCCATTTGCGCTGAATCACAAATATCTGCAAAAATAAATGTATATTGTTCGGGGTAATCTTGTTCAATATCTTTTAAATATAAAGGATTTCCCGCATAAGTGAGACGATCAACATTGATTATTTTTCCGCTAAAATCTGATTCTTTCAGCAGGTATCGGATAAAATTAGTACCAATGAAACCACAACCACCTGTAACCAATAAATTATTGAATGTTCTTTTTTCAGATTGACCCATCACGTTAGATCTCCTTTTTAAAAATTCTTACAAACGAATCAATATTTTCTTGCCATTGAGGTATCTCATTCATATGCTCATCTTTCAATCGACGATTGTCTAAGATGGAATTTTGAGGACGAACCGCTTTTGTAGGAAATTCTTTTTCTGTGCAGGGTATCAAGTCATTATGAATGGACATTGCATTAAAAAAATACCTGGCTCCTTCATACCAGGTACAATAGCCTTCTCCTGATGCATGATAAATACCTGTGGCCTTTGAATCGATTAAAGTCTGAATTTGCCTGGCAAGATGGATGGTATGGGTAAAAGATCCATATTGTGTGTTTATGATTTTCAAAGCTTTTGTATGATCAGAAACAGCTTTATGATAGATGGTTTTTAAAAAATTCTTGCCAGATATTCCAAATAGCCATGAGGTTCTGATGATGACATAGTGGTCTGTTTCTGAAACAATTGCTTTTTCACCTTCATATTTGCTTTTCCCATAAACTGACACCGGATTGGGAGAATCTGTTTCTACATAACCTTGTGGCACTTCAAGATTGCCATCAAAAACATAATCTGTTGAAATGTGAACAAGTGTTGCTCCAATCTGATTTGCATATCTCGCAAGAATTTCTGGTCCCTCTGAATTGACTTTGTAAGCAAAATCAATCTTTGTTTCACAGTCATCTACCCGGGTATAGGCGGCACAATTGATGATAATATCTGGTTTTAGATTCATTAAAGCAACATTAACATTTTCGGGAATTGTAATATCCATCTGTTCATGTGAACATACTGTTACATGATTTTTTTCAGATAATATTTTGTTACAGTCTGTTCCCAACTGCCCAAAAGCGCCTGTAACTAAAATCTTGAATGCCATAGGTTCAATGATCTTTCAGCATATAGCCTTTTTCAATTTCTCGTAACTTGATATATCGCAAAAACATAGAGTGAGACGAATTTATCGCAATGATAAATCCTGCAATCCCATCCAAAAAACCTCTTTTTAAAATATAAACTTCCAAAAACTTAAAAAATGGGCGAACCAATAATCGCCAAAGACGAAAACGTTTGCCTTCATCATGTAAGTTCTGTGATTGAAGAGATGAGTATCGATTTGCTGCGACTTCTAATCCTTCAACAATCCCTTTGTAAGGGTAATGAAATAAATCCGAAGTCAATGTACCAATGTTACCATCAATTTCAACACGTTCATGAACTCTTTCTCCAACCCATTTGGCTTTCTCTCTTTTAAAAAGTCTTAATTGTTTATCAGGATAAAAGCCACTGTTGTTAATCCATCGACCATGAAAGAATGTTCTTCGAGGAACATAATAGCCTTCTTTGGCATCAGTTGTCTGAATGATTTTTTGAATTTCTAATTTTAATTCATCAGAAATTTCTTCATCTGAATCCAGACTAAAAACCCATTCGCAAGATGCATGGGAGAGAACAGCATTTTTTTGATCAATAAAGCCGGTCCATGGACGACGATAAGCTTTATCTGTAAATTCTTCGACAATACCAAAGGTCTTGTCTTTGCTGCAATGATCAACCACGACGATTTCATCAGCCCATGTAGCCGAAGAAAGACAACGACGAATACAATGTTCATCATCCCCACAAATAATACATACAGATATTGTTGACATATTTTTCCTCATGATACAGGCATGCTTTTTCCATAGGAGCGAATCAGCCCGGGTTTAACCTGAACTTTTACGCGTATGTTTTTGCCTGTGGTATAAAATCCTCTAATCATATTAAATTGTGTATTTTCGATAATTTCAGTTTCAAGATCCTCTGATACAGCACCACGTTTAAGGGCTTTTTCTTTTAAAAGCGACATGGCCAGAGCCAATGCATCTTCATCAGAAAAATTACGATCAATAGTCTGAGAATAATTGTCTTCAGGAGCAGTAACGTAACCTTGTTCTGTATCAGCAAATAAGGTAACCTGGCAGGTGGTTCTTGCCAGAGCTGCACCAATAGCATTGGCAACGCCCCATTTGGGTGCAACGCGAACTCTTTTTGATGTAAGGGCTTCCAATCGTTTACTGAAAAAAGGCGCTGGCCCTCCAAGAACAAGAATATCTGTGGGATTGACCTGTTTTCCTTTTAATATTTCATGAACAGTATACACAGGTTTTGAATTAATACGTTGAATCATGTCTTCAGCTTCAGATAGAATTTTTTGACAGGCAATGGTCAATACTTTTTGGGCAGTACTGACAACAGATAAATCCATTTGGTTCGCAAGTATTTCATAACCTTTAATAGCAGCCTCTTTGTTACCCCCTTCAATTGGATCACCCAAAACAAACATGGCATCAGTAGGGGTTGGTTCTGGACCACCAAAAGCTAGAGCCGGCCCTTTTCGATCAGGTCCCACAGTAATTGAACCATCAACCAATCGAACGACTGAATCTCCTCCCAAACCAATGGAATGGGTTTTTAGTGACCGAATCAGCGTTTTATACCCTGCCAGTTCAATACCAACAGGATCCAGCAAAGGAGCACGATTGACGACAATGGCCATATCAGTAGTTGTGCCACCAATATCCAATACCAACGTATCTGTTTCTTTTCTTGTATATGGAATAGCACCCATCACACTGGCCGCAGGCCCTGATAAAATTGTTTGACCAGGATGGTTTAGGGATGATTGAAAATTCATGGTTCCAGCATCAGCTTTTAAGGTATAAATGGGAATATCCAAACCATGTTGTTTAAAAGATTTATGAATGGACTGAAAAAAACGTCTGTTTTCAGGATAAACAGCTGCATTAATATAGCAAGTTGCAATGCGGCGAGGAAAATTAAGCATACCGGATAAGTGATGTCCTTGAACAATTACATCAAAACGATTGTTTAATATTTTGGCAATTTGTTTTTCGTGGATTGGATTACGTGTTGAAAATTTACCCACAACCCCCACTTGCTGAATTCCTGTTTTGATAAAATGATCGGCGATAGCATTGATTTCATTCTTATTGATGGGCTTAATTTCTCGTCCACGATGATCGATGGAACCAGAAACAACATGATATTCATTTCCTGAACGAATAGCATAAGGATCAATGCCTGGCCCGCTGGATACAATCATACCAACAGGTGCTGTTTTGTTTTCAACCACAAGATTTGTGGTTAATGTTGTACTGAGCACAGCCCTTTTGATTGAAGACACATGATCGTCTTTAATAACTTCTTGAATACCTTGCCAGACACTTTCAAAAAGATTATCTTTATTTGTGGGAAATTTGGCTTCGCGCATGACACCTTTCGGTCCCAATAAAACGACGTCTGTGTGTGTACCACCAACATCAAGCCCAATAATCATGTTACCTCCTTATGGTTCAACCAGATTACATCTAAAAATAAAAATAAAATTACTATAAAAAAATCCGTTGAATGATACAATAAGAAAATAAATAATTTGAAAATTATTTTTATTGATAGGATTGTAAAACTATGTTTTTAATTCAGTTGATTTAGATTACACTCTTTTCAATAACATAACGATTTAACTCAATACATTGGTTTCATTATTTTAAAGCTTGCTCCATCTAATTTTTTGGTTTATATTTTGCTTATTTCATAATATTATCGTTTAACTTTAATTTTTGCATTTTGCAAAAAATCAAAGTTGGATGATATTAACTACATTTGTTATAATAATCATTATATTTGTAAAAGGAGAACGAATGGTCAGCACACGAAAAGCATCATTGATTACTCTCATCTGGATACTTATCTGGATGGGCCTTTTGAGCGGTATACTCTATTATTACATTAATGAAACATTAGGGCTTTTGAGCAATCAGATAACACCTCTTGTTATGGAAGTTCACCAGCCATCTTCGCATGAACTTCTGGTGATGACTCAGGTCAATTTGACACTTAAAACAGCGAAAGAGTATTGTCCATACATTTTATTTGCATTGTTTTTTATTGTGTCCTTATTACTTTGGTTATGTATTCGTTTTTATGTTGTAAGAGTTATCCGCAAATTAAGCTCAACTGATTTAAAAGCATCAAAAAAAGCAGATTCCAAAAAGAAATCCAAAAAAGATAAGCCATTAGCTGATTCATCAAAAGGCCCAACCAGGCAAGAACGTAAAAAAGAAGAGCGATTTCGTTCTCTTCATTTAATTGCCTTGCTTCAGCGTGAAGGCCGATTATTAGACTTTTTTAATGAAGAACTGGATGCTTTTGAAAATGAACAAATTGGTGCAGCGGCTAGAAAAATTCATGCAGATTGTAAATCTGCCATTCAAAAATATATTGCTCCTAAACCTGTGATGGATCAAGAAGAAGGCGAAATAGTTTCCATTGAACCTGGTTTTGATCCATCTTCCATAAAAATGACTGGAAATGTTTCAGGAAAACCACCTTTTAAAGGAACACTTCAGCATCGCGGATGGCGGTGTTCCAAATTTGAGTTGCCAGGATTGTCCAATATTAACGATCCAAATATAATCGCTCCAGCTGAGGTTGAAATTCAATAATGCTATTAATGTAAAAATTCTTAGAATTCAGCCTTGAGCTTTTATGTTATAACATATTAATATAATTTACTTTATTATTAAAGAATTGGAGGAAATATGTTTTTTTACAAAAAATTTTTTTTAATTTGTTTACTTTCCCTTTTTTTATGTAGCACCAATTCCTTTGCAAAAGTTTCTCTGGATAAAGCCAAACAACTGGGTATAACTGGAACATCTTTAACCCCTTTGGGAGCAGAACGTTCTGGCAACAGTGATGGAACAATTCCTGATTGGAAAGGTGGGATTATTCCTGAATCGGAAAAAAATCTGATAAAAGCATTTCCTGAAGCGTATCATGTTCCATCAACTTATAAAAAAGGTAACTTTCATACCTGTCCTTTTAAAGAGTCAGACAAACTTTTAACCATTACATCTGACAACTATAAAAAATATCAAGAGAAACTCACAGAAGGCATGATTGCTTTACTCAACAGATATCCTGACACATTTAAAATGAATGTTTATAAAACGCATCGTACAGCATCCATGCCAGAATGGATTTATAAAGCCAGCATGGAAAACGCCATTCATGCAGAACTGGTCGAAAATGGAAATGGTATTAAAGGAGCCAGAGGAACAAGTCCTTTCCCGATCCCTGAAAATGGTCTACAAGTGATTTGGAATCATATTACACATTATAGAGGACAAGCTGTTGAAAAATATGCTGCTCAGGCCGCACCAACAAAAACTGGTGATTATATTATAATGAAAATGATTGAAACGATGCTCATACCTTTTGCCAATCCATCAATGACACTGAAACAAGTGGAAAAGAAAAATGTATTAGGTTATTTTTTACAAATGTTAACAGCTCCGCCACAGTTGACTGGAACAGCTTTACTGATCCACGACTATTTGAATCAAAAAAAACAGCCTCGAAATGCATGGATTTATAAAACCGGAGAACGTCGTGTTCGAAGAGCCCCCAATGCAGCTTATGATTATCCGGGGACAGCATCTGATGGACTTCGTACAACTGATGATTGGGACTTTTATAATGGTGCGCCTGATTTATATAGTTGGACATTGGTTGGAAAAACTGAAAAATATGTACCTTATAATTGTTATAAGCTTCACAGCAATACAATAACGTATAAAGATATTTTAAAACCAGGCCATATTAATCAAGATCTTGTTAGATATGAATTACATCGTGTCTGGATTATTGAAGCCAATTTAAAGACTGGGGCCAAACATTTGTACCAAAAGAGGCGTTTTTATATTGATGAAGATAGTTGGGCGGCGGTTGCAGCAGAAATGTATAATAATCAAGGTCAATTATGGAGAGTTCTGTTAGCTCATGTGATTAATTATTATGAAATGCCATTGCTATGGTCTACATGTGATGTTTATCATGATCTGATTGTTGGTCGATATCTGGCAACCAACCTTGATAATGAATCTAAAATGTTTGACTTTTCTGTAAAACTCACAAAAAGAAATTTTTCATCCGGGGCCTTGCGTCGAACTGGAATTCGATAGATTTAAAGAACGTATATAGGGAAATCTAAAAATAACTTCCCATTTTTGATATTGTTCGTTTTAGGGTAAATATACTGTAGAGACGTAGCATGCTACGTCTCTACAAACAAAAACCGAAAATGTAATTTTAAAAATGGGGAATTTATTTTCCGAGCATTCCTTAGTAATATTGATCACACTATCTATACTGATCCATAATTTTCTGATATATTCCATTCTTTTTAATAATTTCAATCCCTTCATCAAACTTTTCAACATATGTTTTTGTAATCGGTCGGTTAATTGCAAAACAAATATACAAAGGATTGATTGCCTGAACGCCAATCAATTTGACTTTATTTTGCAAATTCATTTCTTTCAACAATTGCAACATAACCAGCCTATCTTCAATTAAAACATCAATTCTTTTGCCGATTAATTTTCGTATGTTGGATTTACTTGATGGCGCGACATCTTTTTTAAAAAAAGTGGCTTTTTCAAATTCTTCACTATATGGATATTCATTTACAGTTCCAACCCTTAATCCTTTCAATGACATCAAATCTTTATACTGAATATTCCTTTCTTTCAGCGCAAAAAAAGAATCTTCATTCATGGCAATTGGATTTTTGGGGAATATGCATTTTTTTTCATAAGCCGGATTTTCAATAGTCGTGAAAAAGCCATCCACCTTTTTTCCCTTTAATGCCAGATATTCAGCTCTTGCAAAAGGCACAGAAATGTATTTGACTTTATATCCAACAGCTTTATAAGATGCTGTAATGATATCTTCAGCCAATCCTTGTGCTTTGGGTCCAGAAAAAGGGGGCCAACCATCTTCAGCAGCCAATAAAACTGTTTTATCATCTTTATCTGAAGCCAGTTGTTCCTCCGCGGCATAAGCTGACCAACAAACTGTCAATATGCCTAGAATTACCATCAAACAAATTTTTTTCATTTGTTCCTTCTTCATCTTCTCAATCCTTTCTCTTTTTAGTTCTCAATATATATTAAAATACCTGAGGTATATTACAGACACAATGGTTGCATGAATAATATGTGCTTTTTGATAGTAACAAGGAGAAGATAATACACTGATTTCAGAAAGATATCACATTTTAATCTACATTATCAATAAAATAATGATAGAACGTGAATTACGAATTTTTGTAAAAAGAAACAGTTGCAAGATGATTGCCTATGTTTTATGAATATATTAAATCAAATGATTCATTTCTTTAAGCAGCCTCTTATAAGAAAACAAAAACAAATGTTGGCGGTTGATAATGACCCGGAATAAACCATGTATGACAAAAATTCCTTTACAAAATTTTTCACCATTCACTGTTTATCAATCCTTAATGTCTCGGAAGATTCAACATATCTTATTGATATCCAGCCCTTATGATGCCTATTTAATGGAAGAAGAAGGGAATCTTGCATCAAAAATAATTAATGAGTACAGAGGGCTCAACTTGAGTCGTCCCCCAACAATTACCCAAATTGCTTCAGCAGAAAAAGCATTGGCTTATTTATCGTGTGAGTCCACAGATATGGTCATTACCATGCCTAATATTGGTGATATGACTGTCATGTCCCTGGGGAAAAAAATTAAAGAACTTCATCCTGATTTGCCAGTTATTCTCCTGGCTCACAGCGTTCAAAGTGTTGCTCCTCTGTTTGAACCCAATATTGCTAAATTGTTTGATCGAATATTTATCTGGACCGGCAATTCTGATTTATTGCTCGCCATTGTCAAGCATGTTGAAGATGGTTTAAATGTCAATCATGACACACAAGAAGCAAATGTGCGTGTGTTAATTTTTGTTGATGATTCTCCTGATTTCAGGTCTTTTTTTCTGGCCTTTCTTTACAAAGAAATTGTTAAACAAATACAGGCATTGCTTAGTGCAACCTTGAATGAAGAACACCGATTGCTTAAAATGCGTGCCCGCCCCAAAGTTCTGATGGCTGAAAATTTTGATGAGGCTTTTCTCCTTTTTGAAACCTATCGTTCATTTGTGATGGGTGTTATTTCTGATACTCGCTATCCAAAAGCAAACACCATGAATGATAATGCAGGGGTCTTGCTGCTGTCCAACATTCATCAACAAATGCCGGATATTCCTCTGCTTTTAATGAGTTCAGATATTGAAAATAAAAAATTTGCCAAAAAAATTCCAGCAACCTTCATTCATAAAAAATCAAGCCAGATTCAAACAGAACTTCGTCAGTTTTTTATTAAACGTCTGGGGTTTGGGGATTTTATTTTTAGAAATCCGAATGGCAAAGAAATCCAACGTGCAAATTCTCTGGGAATGCTTGAATCTGTTCTAAAAAAAATTCCAGATGAATCTCTTGAATATCATGCAAACAACAATGAATTTTATAGTTGGCTCATGAGTCGGTCTGAAATTGAATTGGCTAATATTTTTCGATCAGTGTCTCTATCTGATTTCTCATCAACCCGGGAAGTCAGACAATTTTTAATGTCAAATATTCATAATCTGCGTAAGTATCAGCAACGTGGAATTGTTGTTCAGTTTAAGGCAAAAACCTTTGATGCCGACATTATGGATTTTACCAAAATTGGCAATGGTCAATTGGGCGGAAAAGCACGAGGATTGGCCTTTATTTCCAGACAATTGATTCATGAAAGCGATGTATTGAATAAATACGAAAATATTGACATAAAAGTGCCCAAAACGCTGGTAATGTCAACTGATATTTATGAAGCCTTTGTGAGTAAAAATAAACTGGAAGATCTATCAAAACCAACCATTGAAAATACGATTGTTCGAGATCGGTTTTTGTCCGGGCGGTTTCCGGAAAAAATCGTTAATAAATTGACAATATTTTTAAAACAAGTCCAACATCCTTTGTCTATTCGATCTTCAAGCCTTTTGGAAGATGCCTTATGTCAACCCTATGCCGGAATTTATGAAACTTATATGATTCCAAATAATTCACCTGATCTTCAAACACGACTGGATCATCTAACGACTGCAATTAAACTTGTGTATGCATCCACATGTTATGAAGGGCCTAAAACTTTTTCTAAAAGCACGAATAATCCCGGCCATGATGAACTTATGGCAGTTATTATACAAGAACTTGCAGGGGAAAAACAGGGAGACTATTTTTATCCATCCATATCAGGAGTCGTTCAATCTCATAATTTTTATCCCATATCTCCCATGATGCCTGAAGATGGTATTGCACATATTGCTCTGGGAATGGGCAGAAGTGTTGTCGAAGGTGAAAAAGTCCTTCGTTTTTGCCCAAAGTATCCAAAAACGTTGCCGCAATTTTCATCAGTTGATGATATCCTGAAAAATGCTCAACGATATTTTTATACCTTAAAAATGAAAGATTATCCGAAAAATCTTTTATTTTGGGAACATTCAAATCTGGAACGTCTTGAAATATCGGATCATGAAGACAATGAAACCATTAAAACTCTGTCTGGAACTTATATCCCTGAAGAACATCGCATTCGGGATAGTGGACAATTGAATGGTCCTAAAGTTATGACGTTTTCTTCCATACTAAAATACCAGCTAATACCGCTTCCGGAAATTTTGTCAGATTTAATCAATATTGGTAAAAAAGCAATGGGTGGACCTGTTGAAATTGAATTTGCTGTGAATTTAAACAATAAAAATCGTAAACCAACTTTTTATTTTCTTCAAATTCGTCCTATGGTTGCTGGTGGCGAAAAAGTCGATGTTCACATTTCAAAAAAGGAAAAAAAGAACGCTGTTTGCTATTCACAAAATGCATTGGGTAATGGAAAACTTTCAGCCATTAATGATATTGTTTTTGTAAAGCCAGAAAGTTTCGATATCTCTAAAACGTGCCAGATGGCCAAAGAAATATCATCCATGAATACACAATTGCATCATCATCATCTACCATATATTTTAATGGGGCCCGGTCGATGGGGATCATCAGACCGATGGTTGGGTATTCCTGTACAATGGAAAGATATCTCAGGCGTTTCTGCCATAGTAGAAATCAGGAATCAAACATTAATGGCTGATCCATCTCAAGGAACACATTTTTTTCAAAACATAACGTCTTTAGGCATTTATTACCTGACCATTACCGAAGGTTCAGACGACAGGCTGGACTGGCAATGGATTCAACAATGTAAGGTCCAACAAGAAACATCATTTGTTATTCATGTTAAAACCAATCATCCACTTGTTTTAAAAGCTGATGGCCGAAAATCTGAAGGAATCATTTCGATTGCGTCCAACAGCTCACCAATGCCAGGATTTTATTAATGAATAGTCATAATGATCGTTATCATTATAACCCAAAAAAAAGAGAAAAATACATATGATTATTGGAAAAAAATACACAACAGAAAGTATCAAACCTCCTTATGATGTCATTGTTATAGGCTCAGGGATGGGAGGAATGACAACAGCGGCATTATTATCCAAATTGGGACATAAGGTACTGGTATTGGAACAACATTACACTGCAGGTGGTTTTACCCATACATTCACTCATAAAGGATATGAATTTGATGTAGGGCTTCATTATGTTGGTGAAATGGGGACTCAGACATCACCATTGCGATTGATATTTGATTTGATTACAGATAAAAAACTCAAGTGGCATCAAACAGATCAACTGTATGACCGCTTCTTTTTTAATCAAGACATGTTTGAATGTGTTGCTGGAAAGAGACATTTTAAAGAAAGAATGATTCGCTATTTCCCTTATGAAAAACATGCCATTACAAATTATTTAAAACTGCTCAATGAAGTCCATCTGTTTACGCCACCTTACTTTATGGGAAGAGGAATGCCATCCTGGCTCGGTTCACTTGTTGGTACTTTTACACGTCCACTGGCAGGGAAATATTTTGAACAAACTGTTAAAACAATACTCAATCAATTAACTCCAAATCAACAACTTCAAGGAGTTTTGACCGGTCAGATGGGAACTTATGGATTACCACCTTCCCAGTCAAGTTTTGGAATTCATGCGTTGATTGCCAATCATTTCCTTGAAGGTGCTTATTTCCCCATTGGAGGGTCTTCACGAATAGCTGAAACCATAGCGCCTGTTATTGAACAATCTGGTGGTGCCATGCTCACTCGTGCAAGAGTGAATCAAATATTGATTCATAAAGGATGTGTTTGCGGTGTCAAACTGGATAATGGAGATGAAATTGAATCCAAAAATGTTGTGAGCAGCATTGGTATTGCAAATACTTTTAGATCGTTAATTCCAAATGAGCATAAACAGGTTCACATGGATCAATTGCTCAAAAAAATACCACCGGCATGCAGTCATATTTGTCTATTTATTGGATTGAAAGAATCGGCTGAGTCTTTAGGTTTGAAACAAACCAATATATGGGTTTACCCTGATTATGATCATGATATGAATTATCAGCGTTCATTATCCGAAGGTCCCAGTTTTATACCTGGTGTATTTATTTCATTTCCATCAACCAAAGACCCTGAATGGAATTCTCGTTACCCTAATAGATCGACCATACAGGTGATCTCTTTTGCTCCTTTTGACTGGTTTAAAAAATGGGAAAATACATTCTGGAAAAATCGTGGCGATGATTATTATGAATTAAAACAACAATTGACAGAAAAGCTGTTAACTATTTTGTATCAGCATGTGCCAGGCATTAAAAATAAAATTGATTATATGTCATTGTCAACCCCACTGACAACACGTCATTTTTGTAATTATCAGCATGGAGAGATATATGGTCTTGCACATACGCCCGAACGATTTCAACAAAAAGAATTAAAAGCCTGCACATCGATTAAAGGACTGTTTCTGAGTGGACAGGATATTATTGCGTGTGGTATTGCTGGTGCAACGATGACAGGTTTTATTACCGCAGCAGCAATGACAGGTCCTTTGTTTAAAGATAAAATTTTAAGGAAAATAGGATTAATATTTTAAAAGGAGTAATTAGAGGTAATGATTCCCAGAAGAAAAATTACTGTTGATAGAAATGATTTTGCACAATGGCTAAAATCCTTTCGAACTGCCTCTGAAAACAATGTCCCAAAATTTGAAGATGCTTTTACACAATATTTGGGGTGTCAATATGCTCAGGCAACAGCAAGTGGAAGAGATGCTCTGGAGTTAATTCTTGATGCCATTGATATCAAGCCTGATGATGAAATTATCATTCCTGCTTATACATTGGGGGAACTTCTTCCGCTAATCAAAGCCACATTAATTCCTGCTGATATTGAAAAAAACACATTTAATATTGATCCTAAAGACATTCAACGAAAATTATCATCGAAAACCAGGGCAATTTTGGCAACTCATCTTTTTGGAGCACCTTGTGATATTAAAACTATCTGTCAAATGGCATTTGAAAAAAATATTTTTGTGATTGAAGATTGTGCCCATGCTGCCGGAGCAACTGTCGACAGTAAAAAAGTAGGAACGTTCGGACATGCGTCAATTTTTAGTCTTGAAGTCAATAAAGCGATTTCAACCTATGGCGGAGGAATTCTTGTTACAAATGATAAAAAAATCGCAACATCTGCTGCCAGGCATATTTCCAGAAGAAAACAAAATTCATCTAATGCGCTAAGAAAAGCATTCATCACATGGATGGAAGAAATTGTGATCAGAAGTCCTTTGTATGCACCACTTTCAAGAATTCTTTTTTCAGAAAACATATCAAAACAATTTGAACAGTTTTATCGAGGAACCCATAATTTGGTGCGCACTGATACATATGCTTACACAGATTTTCAAGCACGCATTGGTCTTAAAAGATTGGCCAATCTTGACCAACGAAATGTTCAACACAATAATCATTGGAATCAATTAGCCAGATCTTTATCAGATCAATTTATTCCTCAAAAAAGATCTTGCAGCGGTAAGCCAGCATTTTATAATTTTGTTTGCCTTTATAAAAAAGATATCAGAAGATTAAGAAAAAAACTCGCACATATGGGTATTGATGCAGGCATTTTTAGTGAAGTGATGGATGATTGTGCGGCCTTGCTCAACCGAACAGACTGCCCTGTTGCTGCTTATGTATATCAACATGCTGTTCTTCTACCTTTATATGAATCACTCAGTTCAAAAGAATTTTTCTATCTTATGGATGTACTGACGAACATATCATGAAACAAAACTTATCACCATACAATCCACGCCGGGTTTATTCAATATTCACCTTCATGGTGACTGTTTTTCTAATCATAATGAAACGCAAGCATTTTATGGGAATCAAGCCTTTATCACCTGATCGTTTTAAACAGACAATTGATCAATTGGGGGCATGTTTTATAAAGCTCGCACAGGTGTTGGCTACACGTGCAGATTTTTTTCCACCCGAGTATTTAGATCAACTCAAGCAGCTTCATGATGAAGTGGCTCCTATGTCATCAAAAGATTTGGATCGTGTATTCAATCAAGCATTTGGTCAGAAAAATCCTTTTTCACAATTTGATAAAACCCCCATCGCAAGTGCTTCTATTGGTCAGGTTCATATGGCTTATCTTAAAGATAAAACAAGAGTTGCAGTTAAACTCAGACGTTTTGCTATTAAGCAAAGGGTTCAGGCAGATATACGTATTTTACGATTACTGATGAAATGGCTCAAACCTTTGTTTTCAAGTTATACCAATAATTCCATTGAAAGATTGATCATGGAATTTTCTGAAATGATTCTTCTTGAAATTGACTTGCAAAATGAACGTGAAAATCTTTTAGAATTTTCCACTGTCTATGCAAAAGAGCCCATTCATTTTCCTAAAGTCTACTCACAGTATAGCAGCGAATCTGCTTTGGTGATGAGCTTTGAAGAAGGAATCCGATTAAGCGAAGTTATTTCATCCACAAAGCCTGAAATGGATCACATCAATTTTCAACATATAATGGAACAGTTAATTCGATTTTATATTGTTCAGATATTGGTAAAAGGTGTATTTCATGCTGACCCTCATCCTGGAAATTTATTAATTAATCAGGCAGGTAAAATTATTATGCTTGATTTTGGTATGGTCAAGCGCATTCCAAATGAAACACGTCTATCCATTATTGAAATGGTGAAAGCTGCGTATGAATATGAATTTGAACGTTTTATTGCTGCCTGCAAAAAATTGGGAATTATTGCTTATGAAGCTCCTCAAACCCAGATTCAGGAATATGCCAAACGAGTATTTGAGATATTTGGTGATGACCATCTGAGTGCATCGACAATGCAGGATTTGGCTTTTGAATTACTGGCATCAATGCAAGCCTTTCCATTTAAACTTCCTCAGGATGTTGTATATGTCATTCGCACAGGTGTTATTCTTGAAGGCATTGGGACAACACGAATTGAAAATTTTAATAGTGTTAAAGATATTTTTCCTTTATTAAAAATCTATATTCCTCAAGCACTTATTTTTGAAGAACAGCTTTTTCAGTCATTGTTTAAAGAGTTTCAAAATTTTCCTTTAATGCTTAAACGTATAAGGGATATTTTTTATCATTTAAATGATGGTTCCATGTCTATGAATATTTCAAGGGATCAGGTAGAATGGGTTGAAAAAGAAGTTCGGCATTATATTAAGCGCATTGTCATTGGTTTTGCCATGATGATGTTTGGTCTGGCATTGATCATGACTCAAAATTTTCCCGGCCATTTGTTCTGGGGCTGGATTACCTTACTTATGGGATGGTTTAAAGTGGTTTATAGTTTATAAATGACAAACCGCTTGTCATTGTAAGCGTTTGATTCTGATGCCAACGATTAATAAGTAAGCGATCATAAATTTTCGGGTAGATCGTAGTCAATTATAATACACTTTATACTTTGGGTAGACCATTTCTTAGCCCGAAAGGGCGTTAAATAAAAGCCAAGGCAACGCCGGGCGTATGTACAAGTTAGGGGAAGTATCATAAAACA
>Ga0272440_1001948_pt1 | contig 16419 bp, 11 predicted proteins | sample SSMMMBAug17_FD_192440 | JGI IMG/M metagenome (GOLD analysis project Ga0272440, IMG submission 192440) | Marine sediment archaeal communities from Little Sippewissett salt marsh, Falmouth, MA, United States - SSM-MMB-Aug17 | ecosystem: Environmental > Aquatic > Marine > Wetlands > Sediment ... | reverse complement strand
CAATAGGGTGTAGTCCATAACAGAGTGCTGTTTGGAAATATATTAGCCTTGAAACACCATATTCCTGACATGCTTGAGTGATTATTGAAGTACCAACGACATTGGTACGTGAATCTTCAATCCAATTGTTTGGATCTTTATAAGATGCTGCTGCATGGACAACTTTATCAGGTATAAAACCTTTGAATATATTAAAGACTAAATCTTTATCTGCTATTGTTCCTTCAATTAATTGTAAATTATTGTTCCGCTGAATATTATCTCTACGTCCTGTTGAAAAATTATCAATAATCACTACTTCATGACCCTTTGCTAACAATTTATCCGCTATGTGTGATCCTATAAAGCCTGCACCACCTGTAATCAATACTTTCATTTATTCCCCCTTTTTTTGTAGAACAATGAAACGAATTGGATATGGTTTTAACTTCATGTATTTCATACCAATTGTTAGCATTGTTGAAGCCATTATTTTGAAATTATTTCCAAAATTTTCTTTAATTAACTGATCATTGACAGAACGTAAATGAACATACTTATATTGTTTGAAATTATTACGATATTCTTCAGATTGATATATGGATAAATCTTGTTCCCAAGGAACTGCAAGTAATAATTTACCAGCAGGTTTAAGAATTCTATCGATTTCATTCGATAAATAAGTTTCATTCTGAACATGTTCAAAAACATCTGTACAGATCACGATATCTGAAAAAGAACTTACAAAAGGTAAGTGTTCTGAGTTACATCTCACTCTTGTTATTGATGGATGAATATTTTTTAAATACTCAATTGCAATGTCTACAGCTATTTTTTTATTTGCAGAAATAGATGATATGATAAACCCATCACCACAACCTATATCAACAAGATTGTCTACAGATTGATTTCCAATTGCAATTTCACACAAGTTTAGAAGAACTTGTTTTACTTCACTGGGGGTAAACGCTTTTTTCCTGTCATCACGAGAAATTGTGTCATAATTTTCAATATATTCATCGACAGTTTCAATAAAATTGTATACGCCATCAATTATTGAAATTGGTTTCTTGCGAAAAATGTCCATTTTTCCTCTTTAATTGCATTTATGTGTTAACGAGACTAATTACTAATTGTTGCTCATAGTCATTGCTTTCATTGTGTAGAAAACTTTAGATCGTTTACATTCCATTGCTTATCAATAAATTCCTGCATCCAAAGCTCTAATGATAGTAAACCCCATATTTTTCTACTAAATTTTTTTTCTTTAGAAAGGTTATTTAATATCTCATTTGTATTAAAAAACGCTCTATCCTTTGCGCTTTGAGCATTAAAAATATCATATACAAATGAATATAAATCTTTATTCAACCATTCATTTAGTGGAACAGGAAAGCCCATTTTATTTTTTCTATTAACAATTATTTCTGGTAGTAAATGTTTCATACTGTTAACCAAAATTTTTTTTAATGTTCCATTTTTAAACTTTATATTTGATGGCATAGTCGCAGCAAATTCAATCAATGGATGATCTAAAAAAGGTACTCTCGATTCAAGGCTATGAGCCATGCTCATACGATCTTCGACCTGCAATAAAGCAGGTAATAATGTTTTAAAGTCAAAATGAGTCATTTTATCAAAATAAGAATTGCTGCCAACATTATCTTTGTTGAAAATACTTTGAAATTGCTCAAATGGTTCATACTCACCCAAAAGATCCCAATGTATCTCATTGTTAAAGTCTGAAAATCGATTAATTAGTCGGTAATAACGCCTGTCCAGACCTTCAAAAATTCCTTCTCGCCAGAATTCTGTCAGAAGTGGTTTGTAGTTGTTTAGCGCAATCAGATTTGGAATTATGGACTCATATGTAACAATAAAATTTCCATTATGCAAAGTTCCTTCTATTGCGCCTTTAATACATTGTTCAAAATAGGCTATTAAATACCGAACGTATCCCCCAAAAATCTCATCTCCGCCTTGCCCGCCTAATACAACCTTTCTGTGTTCACTGGCAAGTTTTGAAACAAGAAATTGCGGAAAAGCACCAGGACCTGCAACAGGAAAGTCTATATGATAAATGATTTTCTGGATTGTGTCTAAAAAATCCTGACTGGTCATACTTACTTCATACAGATCAATATCATACTTTTGAGCAAGCGCTTTTGCATAAACACTTTCATCAAATAATGGGCCATAATCAAATTTTCCTGTAAAAGCTTTTAAACGATCATTTTGAAGCGTTGATGCAAAAGATGAAACAATACTAGAATCAATTCCGCCACTCAGGTAAGCCCCAACAGGTTCGTCACTTCGAAGGTGAATTTTCACTGAATCTTCAAGCAAAAAATAAAGTTTTTCTTGAAAATATTTTTCTGTATGATCAAAATCTAATTCATAAAACACTTCCCAATACTGTTTAAGTTCAATTTTATTATTATTAACAGTTAATGTATAGGCCGGTGAGAGTTCACTGATCTCTTTAAACAATGTTTTATTTGTTAGATATAGTTGAAAAACAAGATATTCTTTAAGCGCATCATAATCAATTTCGACTTTTGAAAAAGGAAGTAATGTTTTAACTTCAGAAGCAAAATAAAAAATATTATCAATAATAGTATAATAAAATGGCTTAATACCAAAGCGATCTCTGGCGCAAAATAAATGACCATTTTTTTCATCCCATATCGCAAAGGCAAACATACCTCTGAAATGATTTACACACTTTATTCCCCATTTTTGATATGCAGCCAATATCACTTCAGTATCAGAGTTTGTTTTAAAATCATAGTGTACAAGTTCCTCTTTCAGTTCAAGATAATTATAAATCTCTCCATTAAAACAAATACAGTTACCATAGTTATCTATCATTGGTTGGTCGCCAGTTTTCAAATCAATAATTTTAAGGCGCCTGTGAGCAAAACCAACATGATTGTTTGGATGTTTCCAGGTTCCCATTGAATCTGGTCCCCTGTGAAGTTGAATTTTGTTCATTAAAAACAGATACTTTTCTAAGTTTTTAATGGATTGATAATTTTTATTATATATTCCTGCTATTCCACACATAATGATTCTTTTCAGATCTGTACTCTTATGGCGCATTGCATATGACTACATAGTTTTGATTTATAAAATCATAAAATTATGAGATTAATAATTTATTATGAAGTCACATGAAATTCACCATAGTGTTGAACAAATATTGACTAAACAACCATGTTGCATTTGTTTGCAACAATTTTCCATAATTTCTATCCACTGAAATTGAAAATATGAAAACACATTCGAAAGGGCACATTAAACTCACATTTCACACACTTTTTTTACCAATTAAGTTTTGCATAATTTCAAAACGTTATATTGCAACGCTTATTTAAATTGTAAATTTAATATGTTATGTGTAATCAACGGAAGATATAGTTGTTCGAAATAACGCAAAGAGTACTACTATTTCAAAATTTATATTTCCTAATTATTGTAACCACTTGAAAATATATTTATATTTTGGGTGCGGCATATTAAATTAAAACTTAGGGAGTATGTTTTACCCCTGAAAGGACGTAACATAAAAGCCCAAGGAAACGCAGAGTAGCGCTCTGGGTAATGCATTAGTATTAATTATTTAAACACTGAAAGGACCACACACATATATGCGCCCTTATAGGATTAAATCTCTTTTTTTAATTTCCCAAGGCGTTGCACGGGGCTGGAATGTAACGCTATTTCAGGGCTAGGAAGACTCGAAAAATTACTTCCCCATTTTATTATCCCATTATCCCATTCGTTAGATTAGATCTTATCAAAAGATAACTTCATATTATTTTAATACCAAAATTGAGGATCGTGACATGTTACATTCATTTTCATTTCATCTTCCATAATTTTCAATTGTGATTCAATATCGAAAACATTAATAAAACAATTATTTGAGAATTCTTTTATTTTGTATAAAGGATATTTATCAATTAAATAATCTCCATAATTTTTGATAGATGTAGTGTTGTGTGCATATTTTGACAACATAAATATTTCAATGTCTTTTTGTAGCCCATCATTGTCAATATATAAAACTTTTGATGGACGGTTATGGAAAACTGGCCTGGGAAAGTCATCTTTGTATTTACATTCAAGCGTATAAATCAAAATATTAGCGTTTAAGAATTTATTACCTAACAAAATACCTTTTGCTTTTAAGTTAATTAATTTGTACCATGGAGAATTCTCATCCATAAAATAAGGAGAACATTTCATATGATCTTTAATCAAATATTCCGCATTTTTGCCAAAAGCAGTTGCGTTATAAAATGGATAACAGCTTCTAATCCCCCCCTTCTTTCTCCTCAAAAGCTCGGCAATCAACCCTCTTCCTGTATGCATTTTTATATTAAAAATATAATCCGATTCTACACCCGCCCAAATTTTAGCAATAGCAATTTGCGATAAACCACTCTCTGTATTCATTATTATTGTACCATCAACGCCAATTATTTCAAAAACCATATTCAATACGTCGCTTGCATATTTAATAGGTGAAAAGTCTAGTTCTTTTTCAACAGTTTTTTTCCCTCCGAATAGCAATTTATTTAATGACGCAGCTAAAAAAATAGTATCTCCAGATGCAATCCCCATTTGTATTAGTTCTTTTTTCAGATGCTCGACTGGTATAGGTTTGTAAAAAGATTCGTTCATCTTTGGAATCGTTGCCTTAATTTCATCATAAGCTTTTAGCAATATTCTTAAACGATTTATATTTCTTTGGGATAATCGCTTTTTAAGAAAGCTTTTCATGGTTAATTCCTTTAAAACAAAATAATCATTTGGAGTTATTGGTTAAATTTTTTACTGAAAAAGAATGATAAACTTGTTAAATTATATCAGTAACGAAATAACTTCTACTATCTTTTTGTAGTTATTAATTTCAACTAACTGATCTTCATCGAATTCAATCTCAAAAGCTTCTTCTAGCGCAACAATTAGATTCATATGCTTCAGGGAATCCCATGCGCTCACATTGGAAACTGAAGTATCTTCCCCGATATTCTTTTTGCTGATTTCCAGAACTATTGACATGATATCTTTAACTTTATCATTTATTGTATTTTTCATGATAATTCTCTCTTAATGTTATATAACCTTTTCCTTTTGTAGAAAAGTATTTTAGTTTTAATATGTATATAGTTTCTTCACCTTTTTTATATATCTTTTGTGCCCCTATTTGATCCCAAAAGTTTGAAACCTGTAAATTTTTTTTAGTTGGGATATAACTCATATAAATTTCATCTTCTTTTAATTGCTTAACATAAGCGACCAGCCAATCGAATATATTTAATTCAATATTTCTTCCAATAATGCGACAACTCATTAAAAAGGTATCCACTGTAAACACTGAATTTTGTTTTGACAATATAATAACAGCTGTCGTCCCATAATTGCCAAATTTGTCATTAACAGAAAAGGAGAATACCCTTGAATTTATATCTTCCATAAAGAATAAAATCTGTTTTTCTGTATAACGCCTTGTTGTTAGATTAAACTGATTCGTTTTTTGGGTCAACTGGGCAATTCGTGCAATTTGAGTAATATCATTAATATTGACTTCCACTAGTAAAGCTAAATTTTTCAAATAATTGTCAATATTTTGAAATTGTTGTTTAAAACGAGATCTTTCATTTTCTGCCTTATACATTTTAGATCGATATTTGTCTTCTTCTGAGACAGAATGGTTATAGAAAAGCTTTAAACATTTTCGAAAAACAATTGGATAGTTGTATAACTTTCTGGGTACCATAATTGTTTTTACTTCTGGAAGTTGTTGTTTTACCAAATTTATCTCAAACTCTGAATCATCTATAAAAACCAATGAATCAATTCCAATGTTAAGTTCAGAAGCAATTTCCACTAAATTTGTAGTTTTATCTTTCCAGTTCACTTTTTTTATCAGAATATCATCATTTTTTAAGACCATATCCGAATGATTTTTTAATACTTCATCTATGTCTTCATGATTATTTTTACTGCACAGACCTACAATAATGCCTTTTCTGGAAGCATATTTTGCAAGATATTGAATTTCTTCAAAAATGGCGCCATCTTTGTCATTTTTTGACATCTTTAAATTTTTAATACCGTCCTCTCCAATAATTCCTTTCCATAGAGTATTATCACAATCAAAGATTATAGCTTTCTTTGTTTTTCCAAGTATTGAAAGAAAAATGGGAGCAACAAAATTCGAATATTGTTCATAAAATTTTATATTATACAACGCTTTTGATGAATAAAAAAATCTATGATTGAAAATCTCAGAATATGGAATATCGCTGAAAATATTCTCAAGTTTTATTATTGTAAAATTATCAGGCTTATTGTTGCTCAAAAATTGATTTAATTCGGCTGAAACCTTTTCTAGTTCAGAAGGAAAATAATGCTGGCAAACAAAATATGAGGAAAAAGTGTTAAAAAGAACAATCGGTATTGTTTTTAAATTTTTAAAAACTAATTTCAATTCTTCTTTTAGATTTTTTTTTAATTGATCAATTTCTTTCTTATTCATTAAATCAATTCTATAATGTAATCCTTCTATGACATTAATAATCTCCCAAAAAATAATTACTGCATGATAGTCGTTTGAATTTAGAGAATTTTGAACAATGTTATTATAATCCCCAAATGTTATATGGGCGTTTATTTTGTTTCTGCGTAATAATACTTCTAAAAAATCTTTTAATTGGTTAACAGTAATATTGGATAGTACTCTGATAGAATAGATGGGCGCATTTCCTAAAAAATTTTGTTTATCTGAGTTTTCTTTTAAAATATTTGTATAAGTATCCATTATTCAAAAATCCTTTAAATGAAATTGGCGCAATAGAGGTAGCATAACATCTTCTGCTTTTTTTGTTTTAATAGGTAGCAAACTAACTGTTTGGTCAGTCACAATTCTTGGAAGTCTAGGAGAAAAAACAGAAGTTCTATGTCTATACTTATTGATATACATACATAGTAGTTCGCCTGCATATTTGCTGATTGAATATTCCCACATTCCATCAGTCAATTCTTCAACAAAAACTGATGATGGATAAAATAAAGTAGTAGGATACGAAAATAATTCTAATAATTTTATAAAACTGTTTAAATAATACTCAATAAAGTTATATAATAGTTTTATAGTGAACGTATTTTTTTTACCCTGGGAGATAGCAGGAGTTGCAAAATAATAAATATGCGTTGGTTGAAAATGAATAATTTTTTCTATAGATTCTTGCGTTGGCATTAATGTATCATATTGTTGTGTCTCAATATTAATATTTACATCATTTAAGCTTTCAATTACCCGATTTGCATCTTCCGTACCTTTTACAAAGGTGAATAGAACCTCAGCTCCTCCAAGAGCAATCAGTTTTACAACTACTTCGCCAATACCACGGGAGCCTCCAATTACAAGAGCTTTTTGATTATGAAATTCATTGTAGCTCACTTTTGAGGCCAATTCTCTAACCGATGCTTGCTGTGAAAAAGAAGGTCGAACAAATGCTCTTATTGAGCCAAAACCGATATCGCATTGACACTCAATATCTATAAAATTCAATTTGGTATGCACTTTTTTAATCGTGTATAACACTTTGGAATTTAGTATTCTTTTATTGGTAAACTTTATGTCAAGTTTATGATAAATAGAATTTAATCCTGGCCACCTATTACCAACACATCGGGTTGTATTTAATAATAAAGATATTTGGCCTAAATTTAGAATGGAAAAAGAATCTGGATACATTTTTTTTAATAAAGAGAAGTTTATGCATAAAGGTATAGTTATTGTTTCTGAAAGAGTTGTAAAAGCTGCTATACTGTGTTCGATAACATCATCTTTACTGATTTTGCTATTAAAATTAAACACTTTATTCTTTGATTTTATAACATAATTAAATAATATTTTTGTAATAAGATTCCCATAACTATTCATTATTTGAATAGACACTTCTTTTCCATTATCTTTAATAATTTCATTAGGTTCTTCGTCTATCAACAGTACATTGAGGAATTCAACTGAAATGTCTGTTAATTCACAGGACTTTAATTGAGTTGATGATAACCATTCATTTATTGCCCTTAAGACAATATGAACGCCATGAACAACTGGTTTTCCCCAGACAGTTCGTCTAGCATAAATAGCATCTAAATGAATAGGATTGTTATCCCCCGATAAAGTTGAAAATAATAACTGATCTTTTATAGAAAAACATTTCATAATTAATACATACATATTATTCAACAGTCAGTAAAAATGCAACATTTACTGGTAACTTATTATCTAAGCTCTCCTTAAGACTTTTTTCGCTGTATGGAACTGCCATTTTATTAACAGTCCTCAGTCCTGCTGAATAAATCAAATCATCTACTTCTTCAAGTGATCTAAATAAATAAATATGGTCAATCATGGGAGCATTAATGCATGTGGTTATAAATATATTTGGATTTTGGTCTGAAACATCCACAATTTTTCTTAACATTATATATGGATCTTCAACATGTTCAAGGACTTCGCCCATTACTATGCCACTAAATCTTTTTGTTGTTTCAAAAGACAAAAAATCAGATACAATTATGTCAAAATTGTTTAACTGATTATTACTCTTTATTAAGAAATCTTTTGCAATTTCTGCACTTATAGGACTTATATCAATTCCTGTAAAAAAATTATATGCGCAATTTTGAAGTGCCTTTAGAAAAAAATAGCCATGGCCTGGACCAATTTCTAAATATTGACCTGTAATATTTTTCGGAAAAACATTTTCAAAATACCTTCGAATTTTGATATGTTGCGTCCACAAAAACGATGAAACAGCCAAACCATGCATATACATTTCCATATATTCACTATTAGCATATACAATCTTATTAATTTGATGTTGCGAATCATAACGATATTTATTATGACGTTTAAAATAGAGTTGCTCTTTCATTGCATCATTTGACATTTGATTATATGCCTTTGCAAGGTAGTAAATATCTTTTCCAATGGAGTTGCAGTATTGAATATAATTCAAAAATTCACGTTTTTCATTATTTTTTAACAAGGCCAGTGAATATTTTAAGAAATTTTGCTGAAAATTGTTCTGCTTAATTATTTCATTTATAAGTTCTTCAATCATTTTTGGATTTGATATTGAATTTACTTTTTTCATTTCATTCTCAATGTTTAGGAATTCTTGGAAAAATAACTTCCCAAATTCAATTAAAACAGATAGTTATGAAACCAATCATCGAACTGTTTTACAAAAAATGCGCCATATTTTTTTTTATTAATATCAAGGCCTCAATTTAAATCTATATGGTGGCATGATAATTGCCTCAAATTTTTCGCCAAATCTTATGGGATAAGCATTTAAAATAATTTACAAATTAATAAGGGGTACTTATTATACGAGAATTCCTTACTTTTGATTTATGACCGTCCAACCTTGACCGTCCAACTTTGTTTTTTCCTATAGTAATAAATAAATAATCTATTATACATTTTTCAGAGATAATCAATAAAAAAATGATATTGTTTTATTGATTATCTATTATCATTACACTATTTGGTTCAAGATCAAAGGTAAAAATAGTTTCGTTACCAATTCTTTTGGTGATGGCCTGTTTACCATTAATATGTATATTATCTCCAAAGCAAACAAAAGACAGGCCCTCAATTCTTTTATTATTATTGTTATAACATTTAATAATGCCTTCTTTTCCAGTATACTCTATTCTAATATTATCTAAGAGCAACCAATATTCCATAATTTTTTTAATAGTTGTAAAATAGATCCTGTTTTCATCTCTAAATTTCGCCATAAGAGAAAGTACATTATCAAATTCATTTCCTACAATGATTCTTCCACTGCTATCTATTTCCCAACATGCATTGTCGTCTTTAGCCCTACAAGGATAACTGTGGTGAATAAATATCCCCCATGAATCAGCAAGATCAGATAAACGTTGCTTAATATTTTGGTTATCCCCTTCTTTGAAATAATAGCTCGAATCAAGTTGTGTTGCCCAAGAATAAAAATTCTTTGTACGAGTCGGATGCTTCCAATAAATAGGATTAGGTACTGACTGATCAATGCTAAACATGTTTAATGGTTTTTGAAGTTTAAAAGAGGATGAACTTGCATTATTTCCAGGTGATAATAAATGTGATATTCGTTTTTTTAATGTTCGCAATTTTTTTATGAGATCAAGCCTTGTTAGTATTTTCCAAGTAATATTTTTTAGTTTAGAATAATATTTCTTTAATAAAAATTTAATTATGGGGTCTTTAACTTTCTTGGATTTACGTCCAATATATTCTAAACTATTATTCCAAAAATACTTAATTCCATAATAATTCCATATCTTTGATATGTTATGTTCACTTTTACCTTGTAAACCATAACATGAAAAACTTTCGAAACACCCTGAAATTTTTTTATTCTTTAAAGCAAGATGGTCTATCCAAGATTCAGATGCAAAATTCTGTTTCATAAATGCAAGAGATTCTTCTATACTCTGTCTTGAAGATGTGATTGGTTGTGTGCAATGTAAACAAATTTCATAATTACCAGTCTTATAAATATCTTCTAAAAAATTGAAAAATTCAGAAGAATTTAATATAGAAACCATTTCACCCTTTATAGATGAACTTGTATGTATTTCTTTTTTCTCTTTATTACAATAAAAAACACTTTTAGTAACTGGTATTCCATGCTTTACAAATCCCCCAGTGGAGTCTCTGGCATTGTTAATACATTCAGAGCCATAATATACTGCTTTATGCATTCTTAAATCTGTATTACATGCATGCTCAGTCCAGACATAAACTGATTGAAAGGCATAAGGTACTCTCATTAACCTTGGAAAAAAAGAGGGGTCATACCCTATATAGAAAGAAAAAGAATTCTCTCGAAACTGTCCTTTCGTGTATTGTGAATTTGATAAGTCCAACCATATACCCTCCGGATCTGGGTTAATGTATGGGTGATCTTTTGCGTAATCAAGATTTACAAATAATTGATTCTTATCAATTTCTAAAGAAGATATAAAAGGTACATGATAAAGAAAAAATGAACTGTCTCCTTTTCCATAAATTGCACCTTGCTTCGCAATCCAGTATTTATCAGCTATCTGTTTAGAAATGAGCTTACTATTTTTTAGTACAATATAGGATAAATCAACTTTTGGTTTAAAAACAATTGCTTCTTTAATAATTTGAATGTCATTATAGTATATTGACTTTAATTTTACCTTAACTTCAGGTGTATCGTTTGAAAAAATAAATTTTATGTTTATATATCCAAAGCTATGTTTGACATTTAAATCAAGCATTCTTTCTGTATTATCATAGATAAAAGTACTATTATTTGCTGATATTAATTGCTCTATGGGTTTATGTCCATTATAAGAATCATAACCAGTTGATTGAATATAATAATAAAAATTAGAAATAATACATATACCATTACGATCAGAGAATTGAATTAATTTTTGTTTATCATACCTGACCTGATAAAATTCATTTTTAAATATAACGATATTGTTAGACATAACTTATCTTATCTTATCTTATCTTATCTTATCTTAATAATTCAATACTGTATGTAAACAGAAAAATTACTTATTTTCTAAATAACTTTAATTAGTCCCCGAACGAAAAAGGCTTTTTATAAAATAATAGGATTGTTATGTCCGATTTTCAAAACGAAATTTTTTAGCGTTTTTATTACCCTATATCATTAACTAATTTAAATTATATATGGAAGTAAAATGCTACTTCCCTAAAATATTCAAACTTCATTTTGTAATTCGATGATAACATCATAAATTATATACGAAAATTGATATTTCGTTCAGGCACTAATTAGTTGAGTTATTTTTTCAGAAGCATTAGCATCTCCATATACATATGAATTTTCGTTTCCATTTTTTTTATCTTTAGCAGTTTCATAAATGATATCTGCGTTTGCCCCAGCAAGAAAGTTCCAATTTGAAGTCACTGTTTCTATCCATTCTGTTTCATCCCTCAGTGTTATGCATGGCACTCTTAGCCAATAGGCTTCTTTTTGGATTCCTCCGGAGTCTGTAAGAATAACGCGTGATTCTTTTTCCAATATAAGCATATCAATATACGAAACAGGATCAATTAAAGATATGTTTGATATGGACAATTTATATTGCTGAATAAATTTTTTTGTTCTCGGATGCAGTGGTAAAACTACTGGATATAAATTTTGAGCAATTTTTTCAAGCGCATTGAATATTGATGTCAATCGTTTTTTATTATCAGTATTTTCTGAGCGATGAACGGTTGCAAGTATATATTGATTTTTTTTCAAAGATAAGCGTTTAATAATATCTGATTTTTTTTCTGATGTTTTAATGTTTTGAAGTAAGGCATCATACATAACATCACCCGTAAAGTGAACACCTTCGTTAATTCCTTCATTAGACAAATTTTGAATAGCGGTATGACTTGGGCAGAATAAAAAACTTGATAGATGGTCTGCAACGATTCTATTATATTCTTCAGGCATCAATTTGTTGAAAGATCTTAAACCCGCTTCAACATGTGCCAGAGGAATATTTAGCTTTACTGCAGCTAATGCACCGGCAAGTGTTGAATTTGTGTCGCCATAGATTAAAACAATATCTGGCTTGATTGAGACCAGTATATTTTCAATTTCAATGAGCATGGATGCTGTTTGGCGGGCATGTGTATTAGAACCAATATTCAAATTAATGTATGGTTTTGGGATATCAAGATCTCTAAAAAAGATATCAGACATATAAGCATCATAATGTTGCCCTGTATGAACGAGATATTCCATATGCCCAGCGCGTCGTAAGCATTGGCTGACTGGAGATGCTTTTATAAATTGAGGGCGTGCACCGACAATGGAAACAATATTCATATCACTTCTTCTTTCTATGATTCGAGTTGAATAAGACCTGATGTTGCATGGTAATATTTTTTTTCACATGATATGCATGAAAAACTTTCGTCTAGTCTTTCGCCGCATTCACAAACCCATCCGATCTGATTTCCGGGATTACCGACAACTAATGCAAAATCTTTCACATCCTTTTTTACAACTGCACCAGCGCCAATAAAAGCATATTTTCCTATTGTTATACCACATATAATTGTTGCATTAGCACCTATTGTTGCCCCTTTTTTTACGAGTGTTTTGCGGAGCTGATTCATTTTTCGAATTTCTGCTCGTGGATTATATACATTGGTAAAAACCATCGAAGGCCCACAGAAAACATTTTCTTCAAGAGTTACGCCTTCATAAATACTTACATTGTTTTGAATTTTACAATGATCTCCAACAGAAACATTTGGGCCAATCATAACATTTTGGCTTATTGTACAATTGTTTCCAATAAAAGATCCTTTTAAAATGTGTGAGAAATGCCAAATTTTTGTATTATTGCCGATGAATACATTTTTATCTATTATTGAAGAGTCATGAACATATAAGTTTTTCTTTTTATCTTTAAAATAAACAGTTTTTTCACTATCCAACGATTGTTGACTTGCATTGAGTACTTTAAGAACTTTTAAACCTTCAATGCCATCGGTAATTGGCTTTTGGCCTGAACGTATACAGTCAATAAAATGTTCGCATTCCTGTTTTAAAGGTTCTGATTGAGATACAGTAATATATTGGGGCGATGCTTTATCAGGGACAGGTAGGTTATTTGACCAATGTATTTGATGGGGATATATTACTAATTTTTTATCCCAGGGCAACGTATCATCGAATACTGCCATTTTTTTATCACCAACAACAATCAATTTTTGTTCTTTAAATGGATGTAGCCAAGATACAAAAATATGGGCTCTGATACCAGAGGGAAAACTCATGTGGGTTGTCGTGACATCTGCTATTTTTTTATGTAAATAATATCCACCTGTTGAAGTAACGCCCACAGGCTCTTCATTGGTTAATGAAAGTATCATTGAAATATCATGAGGAGCAAACGACCATAATATATTTTCTTCTCTTCTTATTTTTCCAAGATTTAATCTATTGGAGTAAATATAATTAATTCGCCCTAAGTCTCCTGAACGAACAAGTTCCTTTAATTTATTAAAAACAGGATGATATTGAAGTAAATGTCCCACCATTAAAATGAGAGAATTTCTTTTTGACAATGCGATCAGTGCTTCAGCTTCCTGAATATTAAGTGTTATGGGTTTTTCAACAAACACATGTTTTCCAGCCAGGAGGGCTTCTTGAGCTATGCGGAAATGAGTCTCAGCAGGGGATGCGATTACAACACCTTGAATATCATTTCTTGAAAACACTTCATTTATCGCCATGCATGTTTCAACACAAGGATAATTTTTGTGAATATATGAAAGTGAATTTTCATTACTGTCACAAACAAGTTTTAAACTGTTTAGTTGGAAATAATTGCGTACAAGATTTTTCCCCCAATAACCTGATCCGATAATGGCTAAATCAGGTGTTGATTCATTTTTATTATCCATACGATTATCCTAATTTTTAATTGTGTCTATAATTTAATCCAAAATTTTGAAGTGAATCCGTTTTAGGTTAATACATTTAACGTTTTATCATATTAGAGTCTAAATTAAAATGCGAATATCGTTCATTATAATAAACTGTTGAATGGCATTTTTTAAACGAAAAGCCCCAATATACAAAAGATATGCCAAATTCCTTAAAAATATTTTACAATAATTCAAAGCAGTTAAAATTGGCATAATAATGCGCTATCAAAAAAAATCTTCGTTTAAAAAATTTTGCAACTATTCTTATTCAATTCAATTCGTTAAGTATTTTTCGGCCAGATACTAATTAATTAAATGGAATATCCATTTGATTTATTAATTCGCTTATCAAGGGATGCGAAATGGATAGCTATTATTATGACAATATTGCCTTTTTTATACATGTTATTATGGAAAATATGAAAAAATTGTACAATTAAGGACAAAATCTGTTTTGAATGTTTTCGTCAACAGGCTAACCAATCACTGCAATCCCAGTTTAATTCTGTCTCCAGTTTTTTTATTTCAGGAGCAAAAATAGATCTAAGATACCTTCGTTCTTTATTTTTCAAACTTGATTCATAAGGAAAAGAAAAAATATTTTTTTTCTCTAAAACTTTTTCATATTGAGATACCCCCAAAAAAGTATACACCTGATTAAGCGTAAATGTCGGATTCTCTCTTAGTTCTTTAGTCTTCAGTATCAATGTTCTATTTTTTGGAAAGTATTCCCAGATCCTTCTTAATTGCTGCAAATAGCGCCCCCTATCAATATATGAATATGTTCTGTTTTGTAGCGGCAGTGCCTCTTTGCATCGTTTATTCTCAATGGTTATCGCATCCCAAAATGAAAGTTTTTCGATATTTCTTGTTCGTAGCATATTCCAATGCGAATATGCTCTTCTTATTGGATCTCTTAGCAAAATAATAATCTTCATGTTGGGATTATATTGCCAAATGCGTTTAGGTGAATATTTCCAATACATGTAAACTGGCGTGGACTCACCCAGAAGCTTGTGTGATTTTTTAGGTGTAAACCAAGCATGATACTTAGAATAATCAGGCTTTTCATGTGCGAAAACACCTTCATTATCGAAAAAATGGAGTTCCTTTTTGTCCGCCATACAAATTTCAGGATGCTCTCTCAAATATGCATCTAAAGCTGTAGTTCCACCCTTTTGAGTACCAGCGATAACAAAATCTACTGTTCGCTTGTTTGATAAGAACATCATTCTCGTCTTGATTTTTATTTTCTTAACTATATTCATAAATCATCTCATTTTTTTAAGTTGTCAGATTCCGGCGCTCGTGAATAAACATTAGGCTTTAGAGATGTTTGGAAGCATTCTAAATAGATCTCTATACACTTTATTTTTTTGTACGATCAAAAAAAAGTTTGCGTGTTAGTTTTAAAGCATTTTTATAATCTGTACACAACATTTGAAGCAGTACTAAAATATTTTTGTACTACAGTTGATTAAATATCAACATATTGGTTATTATATCTGACCTTCATATTCAAAACATTTCCTCAGGTCGCCCCCATCGTCTTAATTCCCCCTGATCAAATTCATAAATCATATCACAAGATTCCACAGTCGTCAATCGATGCGCAACAATGATCATCGTCTGTTTCCCACGTAAGCTATAAATGGTCTTTTGAATGGCTTTTTCATTTGCATTATCCAAAGCGCTGGTCGCTTCATCAAAAATTAGTAATTCTGGTTTTTGATACAACGCCCTTGCAATGGAAACCCGCTGACGCTGCCCTCCTGATAAACGAACGCCGCGTTCTCCAATATATGAATCAATCCCCAAAGGCAATTCATCCAAAAAGTCATCCATTGCCGCCATATGACAACATTTTAGAACGTGATTGGTATCAATATTTTTGCTGT
>Ga0272440_1001947_pt1 | contig 16420 bp, 11 predicted proteins | sample SSMMMBAug17_FD_192440 | JGI IMG/M metagenome (GOLD analysis project Ga0272440, IMG submission 192440) | Marine sediment archaeal communities from Little Sippewissett salt marsh, Falmouth, MA, United States - SSM-MMB-Aug17 | ecosystem: Environmental > Aquatic > Marine > Wetlands > Sediment ... | reverse complement strand
GGTGTTTTTCAAATGGAATTTATGGATCGTATTCCTGAGCATGCGGCTGTTAATACATCTGTGACGCTTATTCACATATTTGCACCCCCATATTTGGCACGTTTTGTTAACGGCATATTGCGTGAGGCGATTCGCTCCAAAGAAAAAATTGTCTGGCCGGATAAATCCACCCAAATAAAGGAATTCATTTCTGTTAAATATTCATATCCCTCTTGGCTGATTCAACGCTGGATTGATTATTGGGGGATTAATACCACCAAAGATTTATGTCAGGCTGGAAACATCGTAGCTCCAATTATTCTTCGTACAAATACCCTGAAAATAAATCGTTCAGATCTCATTGAGGAATTGGTATCCAATGTACGAAATATTTCTAAAACCAACCATGCACCTGATGGCATCTGTATATCAAATCTTAAATATGCGATCGTCAATTCAACTCCATTTAAAAATGGTCTTTATCAGGTTCAGGATGAAGCTGCGCAACTTATTGGTTTGATCGTTTCACCAAAACCGGGTGAAACAATTCTGGATGCCTGTGCTGGCAGAGGTGGAAAAACAGGGCATTTAGCACAATGTATGAAGAATTCTGGCACAATCCTGGCAGTGGATCGATCCAAAGAAAAATTACGAATTCTTTCTGATGAAATGAAACGTTTGGGGATCAGTATTGTTTCAACATTCCGACATCGTTGGAAAAAAGGGCTGAAGGATTGTTTGTTTGACCGTGTTTTGCTTGATGCCCCTTGTTCTGGATTGGGGGTTATCCGACGTTATCCTGATATGAAATGGAAAAAAAACAAAACACATGTTGTTCAGAATGCCTTACAGCAGAAAAATTTACTTCAAACAATAGCGCCACATGTCAGGCCAGGTGGAAAACTGGTTTATAGTGTCTGTTCATTAGAACCTGAAGAAACATCACAAATTGTTGAAAACTTCTTGTCTCAAAACAAAAACTTTATTATAGACAAACATAACAATTTAACCCTTGATACGTTTATGGATCAAAATGGATATTATTATTTTCGTCCAGATATTCATTCAATGGATGGTTTTTTTGCGGTTTGCCTGATTCGCGTAGAATAATTCATTCATTGTCTGGAATTCAAAATGAATAACTTTTATTTTGAGCATTCCTAACCAACAAATAAGAGAGGATACTATGTATCGTATTGTATTTACAACATGGCTATTATGCATATCTTCGCCCCTGGTCTGGGCCATCAGTGAAGATACTACTGGATTTCAAATGGACACCAACATGTCTGAAACCATGAACACAAAACAAAACGATTCTACCCTTCGATTCTTGCAAGCACTGACCAATCAGCAAGAAGAAATCCAAAACCTGAATCTTGCACTTCAGCAGGATAAGCGAAAATCAAAAATTGAAAGAGAAAATCTGGAACATCAAATTTCATTTGTTACTTTCTTGTTGTGGGGCGTTTTGGCAATCAATGGGATATTGTTATTTTTCATTATTATTATGGGTTTTCGCTTAAAATATTTTTCCAGACAGATTAAAGCCATTCAAGCAGAAATGGATGCCTTGCAAACAGAAATGAAAACAATAAATTTGGCTGATAATAATGAAACTCCACCGCCAAAAATCAAGATAAAAAAGCAAAGGCTGGCGCCTGAGAATATGTATTTATCTCCCTCAGAAGAACAAGAATTAGAGGGATTTCTGGAATCAGATCATGAAAATTCAATTCTTTCTGATAATGAAGGACAAGACTTTTTAAAAAAATTCCAAAGTGAAATTGAACGAGAACAATCTCAATTGAATCAATCTGGCAATTCAGACTCAGGAAAGTCTGAAAATGATTTACTTGATGAATTGATTGAACAACATTTTTCTGATGCTGATTTGGTGACGATCAGCTCAAAAGCGGATATGACGAAATAATCCATGATCCTATACCATTGTCCAGATATACAAATGAAATGTGCTGGTATGAGTCGGTTATACCACCATGTTGCCATACTGAACAAGCATGGCTTTGATGCTTCAATTCTTCATGCGCATCAGGACTTTGTTTTGGATGATCAGCCCATCGTTCCCATCCGCTATGGCACAATTCAGGAAGAAGATATTGTTGTTATTCCAGAATCTTATCCAGGAATAATGAATGAATTAAAGGGTTATCCCATTCGTAGGTTTGCCATTGCATTGAGTTGGTCATATTTATTTGAAACCTTGCCTGACAAAAAGGATTGGCGGCATTTCAATATTGAACGTGCCATGGTGGTCAGCCCATTTATTGGAAAATTGATTCAATGGAGTATGAAGATTCCAGTTCACTTCATTGTTGCAGGATTGAATAATTCGCTTTATTTTCATAAGCCTGAAACCAAAAAAAAATGGATTTCTTATATTCAACGAAAAGCAGACATTGTACCCTATTTAAAACGAATACTCTTTGCCAGAAATCCAAAATATCTTGAACAGATACAATGGATTCCTTTAGAAAATTATAGCGAAAAGGATTATGCCGCAATTATACGACAATCATCTATTTTTTTGAATGTATCCACTGCCGAAGGTTTGGTTTCAAGCTGTTTAAAAGCGATGCGTTGCGGTACAATAGTTGCTGGCTTTGATTCAATTGGCGGTGTGGATACATTAACAGGAGTTGGGCCTTATCAAAACAGCATTTTAGCGCAAACAGGCGATTATATCTCTTTGGCCTATGCCTTGGAACCTTTGCTCATTGATTTGCTTTCAGGTCATTTGACTCGTTGGAAAAAGATTATTGAAAATGGTCTTAAAACTACTGCGCAATACACATATGAGGCTGAAGAAAAATCTCTTGTGGAATTTTGGAAAAGAAACTTATAAATCAAGCATTCCTAAATTGAATTTTTTTTTAAAGTCTTATAAAAATTAATGATATTCAATTTTCAACACGAACAACAAGGATAATAAAATGATTATAGAAGGAGCCAAACAAGTTTTAAAAATTGAAGTTGATGGCTTACAATGTCTTATCGACAAAATTGATCAATCTTTTGTCGATATGATTGAAACAGTCAATCAGTGTACAGGTCGATTGGTGATTAGCGGCATTGGTAAGTCTGGACTGGTAGCCCAAAAAATTGTTGCAACCCTAAACAGCACAGGAACGCATTCATTATTTTTGCATCCTGTTGAGGCCATGCATGGAGATCTTGGCATGCTGGATGAAAATGATGTTTTTTTGGCAATTTCCTATAGTGGAGAAACAAGAGAGCTAAATAATCTGTTGCCAATTGTGCGTGAGATGGGGTGTAGAATAATTGCTTTTACAGGTGGCATGAAATCAACTTTAGCGCGTTTAAGCGATATTGTAATTGATATTGGTATCCCCAAAGAAGCCTGCCCCATGGGACTGGCTCCAACAACCAGCACGACTGCAACATTGGCAATGGGTGATGCCCTTGCTGTTGCGCTGATTAATAAGCATCATTTTAAGTCATCAGATTTTAAAAAATTTCATCCAGGTGGAAATTTAGGACAACGTTTGTCAATGAAAATTAAAGATTTAATGTTAACTGATAAACGTTTGCCGCTGGTTTATGAAAATGCAAAGATGACAGATGTTATTCAGGAGATGAATCGGGAATCTTTAGGTGCTGTCCTTGTTGTCACTGCCAGCAAAAAATTGATAGGTATTATTACTGATGGCGACATCCGTCGTAGTCTTGGAGATAATAAAAATATATTAGATATGTCAATGGATGCCATTATGATTAAAAATCCCAGAACATTACAACCCGACCAGCCTGCAGTTATTGCACTGAACTTGATGGAAAAACATCAAATTACGATTCTTCCCATTGTCAATTCGGATTTGATCATTGAGGGGATATTGCATCTTCATGATATATTAGGAAAAGGTGAGTTTGCATTTACTGCGCACTAAGGAATGCTCTGAAAATAATTTCCCCATTCGGTAAAGTCAGACAAGTCGGACAGGTCAGACCAGTCTGACCTGTCCGATTTTTGAAAATGGGGAAGTTATTTTTCGAGCATCACTAAGCAAACCCATACGTGGAACCCTATAAAATGGAGTTCTGGTGTATTGTTCATCAATAATGCGCATCCGTTTCAGATTGAGAGGAGATTCAGCATCTGTTTTATAATAATAAGTAAGCGATCATAAATTTTCGGGTAAATCGTAGTTAGTTTCGTTACTGATCAATATATTATGGGCCAGAAGCACACTTCGTAGAAACAAGGCAAGACTTGATGCTACACTTCATGTTAAAATGCTTTAAAAATGAAATGTCATTTTCGCTGCAAACATATGCCAATAACGTCCTAAATCAAGATGTTTTTCAGGGTTGTTGATATGCATCAAAAATGCAGTGCCATCCATCCAGTGGTTTTCTATCTTGAATGTCCAGTTCTGATTCAAATCAAAACGAAGTGACAAGGATAAATCTTTCAAAAAGGTCTGGTAGCGTTTTTCTCCTTTTTTGGCAAAACGATCACCGGACTTGTCCCATCCATTATCATAAAGACAAGAATAATAAAGGCCTGTTTCCCAAAAATCGTTAAAACGATAAACAATATTGGTGTAATAGCCTTCAGTAAAGAAATTATCATCGAACAGTGTAAGGGTTTCAGGTACAGCAATAAAGATATTATAGGTGTAATGATAATACTCAAACATGACTGACAGGCGGTCAATATTATATTCAATTGAGTGCATATATGCCAGGACATTATCAACTTCAGCTTTAAGTGGAAAACCTGCAAACATTGCAAGTGTTCCTTTTTCAATGTGATCTTGAAGTGCCGTCTCTGGGTCAATCAAACCTTTATAGTACAATTGTGCATATGCATATTCTTTTGCAAAAATACGCGCAAAATCGCGGTTTAATGTGCCATCAATCTTCGTACTGGTACGAATAAAACTTGATGCGAATCTCAGGCCAGGACTGGGACTAAAAATTATAATACCATTATAGCAGTTATCAACATTATGAGAATCAATATCCATCACTGGATTTCTGTCAATATTCGCCTCATTACTCAGCAGCGTTGTAACCCCCCCTTTTTTATCAATTTTCAACGTGCCCGTCTGAATGCCATATGTGATATCACTTCCCCAATCAAAAGGAAAGCTCCCATACAAACCGACACCATGCAGCCCGCTGAGAACATCTCGATAATACTCTAAATACGCACTTTGTGGTAAAAAAATACAGGTTCTTAAAATATCAATATCACGTGTTTCATTGTATAAACCCAAAGGCATTTTTAATTTGCCCACACGAACACCCAAAGCATCCAGTGGATGATAGTCTGCATAAGCCCAGTCTACAACCAGATCATTGTTCCCAATATCCCCTTGATCCCGAGAAAAAAACTGAATCCCCAAATGAAGATTATCATTTATTTGTTTGGAAACAGTAACTCCCAATTCGTTAAATTCAAAGGAGCCATGATCCATATCATCAAACAAAAAATTATGTGTTTTGCTAAAGACGAATCCTTGAGATATAAATCCGTGTAATTGAACTCCTGATAGTGATTCAACCATGTCATAGGCCCATGAAAATTGAATAATACTCATAGACATCACTGAAATTACAAATAGATAGCATGTTTTCATAAATATCCCTTCTTTTTTACATTCAGATATAGATGAATTGTAAAACAAAAACCATGCCATATAATGATAATTATTGTGTTACGAAATGCCTTATGCTATAAGTCCTATTATTCAATTAATAACCAAGGAGAAAATTAATGTTTGGAGAAGTTAAAGCCAGGATAGGACAATTAAATGATGAACTTTTTAATCTAAGAGGTTGTCTTTGACCTTGCTCACAAAAAAGAACGACTGGATGAAATAGAACAGATCATCAGTAAAGATGGCTTTTGGGATGATCATGAAAAATCTGCAAGTATTCTAAAAGAGCGAACACAACTGTCATCAACGATTTCTGAATGGGAAACATTAACACAGGAAGTTGAAGATAATCAATTATTACTGGAAATGGCCACTGAAGAAGATGATATTGCCACGCTGGAAGATATTCAAAAAGATATTGAGATACTGAATAGAAAAATTTCAAAATTTTCTATTTCTCAAAAACTTTCGGGTGAAAATGATGAAAATAATGCGATTATATCGATTAATGCCGGTGCAGGTGGTACGGATGCACAAGATTGGGTAGAAATTTTGTTTCGCATGTATTCACGATGGGTGGAACGAAATGGATACAAAACACAATTGATTGACTCGCAACCTGGTGATGAAGCCGGTTTAAAAAATGTTACATTTTCAGCCAATGGTAAATACGTTTATGGATATCTGAAATCAGAAACAGGTATTCATCGACTGGTAAGAATATCCCCATTTAATGCAAATGGTAAACGACATACTTCATTTGCATCTGTATTTGTTTTTCCAGAACTGTCCCAGGAAATTGTCGTGGATATTGAGGAAAAAGATTTACGAATTGATGTCTTTCGCGCCAGTGGCGCAGGCGGACAGCATGTAAACAAAACCAGCAGTGCAGTACGTGTAACCCATATTCCTACAGGTATTGTGGTACAATGCCAGCAAGAAAAATCTCAGCATCGCAACAAGGAAATTGCACTCAAGGTTTTAAAATCAAGAATTTATCAGCAGGAAAAACAAAAACAGGTTGATGAAATGAATGCCATCCACAGCAGCAAAGATGATATTGCCTGGGGAAATCAAATTCGATCCTATGTGCTTCATCCCTATCAAATGGTGAAAGATCATCGCATTAATCTGGATATCGGAAATATAAACAATGTGCTTGATGGCGTGATTGACCCGTTTATTGAGGGCATGTTAAATGCGGGTGTGGGATAATAAAATAGATTAATTATCCCTTAATAACACCCAAAGGTTTTAAACGTGCGACTTTTTTGGCGATGCCCGACTTTTCAATCACATCAACAACATCTGATACGTTTTTATAGGCATCAGGCATTTCCTCAGCAAGTGTAGAACGACCACGATATCTTATTTGAACACCATTTGCTTGAAGTTCCTCAGCAATTGAACGCCCTTTTGCTGCACGTTTAGCGGCTGATCGGCTTAGAATTCTGCCTGCGCCATGACAGGCAGAACCAAAAGACTTTTCCATAGCAGCTTGTGTGCCAGCCAGTACATATGATGCATTTCCCATATCACCTGGAACAATTACTGGTTGTCCACTTTGTTGGTAATCTATGGGGATTGCACGATGGTTCGGACCAAATGCACGGGTTGCACCTTTTCTATGAATACAGAGTGTGTGAGGTTTGCCATCAATGATGTGTTGCTCTTTTTTCGCAATGTTATGAGATAAATCATATACCAAATCCATCCCCAAATCTCTGGGAGACATATTCAACACATATTGAAATACTTCTCTGACAAAATGTGTAATTATTTGACGATTCGCCCAGGCAAAATTTGCTGCCCCGGACATGGCAGCGTAATACTTCATGGCAATTGTTGAATGAATGGACATGCAGGCCAAAGTACTGTTTGGCAAACTGATATTCTCTTTGGCAATGCGTTTTAGCATGGCGTTGACATAATCATCCGCAATCTGATGTCCCAGACCTCTGGAACCTGTATGCAATAAAACAGTGATCTGATTTTCAAACAATCCAAAGGTGCGTGCGATAACAGGATCAAAAATTTTTTCCACAACGCCAATTTCAAGAAAATGATTCCCGCCACCCAAAGTGCACAATTGATGTTTTCCACGTTGCAGGGCGCGATTACTGATCGTCTCAAGATTGACATCCGGCATGCAGCCATTTTCTTCTGTGAACTCAATATCACGCTGCTCACCATAGCCTTTTTTCACTGCCCATTGACTGCCCTTTTTAATTGCTGATTCCAGATCTGCTTTTAGCTTTTTCTTTTTACTGCCAGCTCCTGATGGAATTTGTTGAAATAACGTGTTGAGAATCATTTCCATGTGAGGCATGATGGCCTCTTTTTCCAATAATGATCGAATTAAACGCACACCACAGTTAATATCATAGCCCACACCACCTGGAGAAATTACGCCATTATGCCAGTCAAAAGCAGCAACGCCTCCGATGGGAAAACCATATCCACTATGAATATCTGGCATGGCCATCGCTTTGACAATTCCAGGTAACATCGTCATATGAACCAGTTGACGCAATCCACCATCCTGTCGTATTTTATCAATCATGGACTGAGAGGCATACACCTGAGCTGGAACATGCATTGCATCTGTTTTAGGAATTTCAAATAAATAATCGGTCAATGAGTTAATTTCTATTTTCATCTTGTCAAAACTCTGTCAATATCCAATAATATTTTTACATTGGAACTATTGGGCGTTTTTGCAATTGCAAGAATATGATCGGTATTAACATCAAGGCCTGTTTTGGGGGGCTCTTCAATATCTTCAGCCTTAATGTTCGCAACTTCAGAAACAGAATCAACCACAACGCCAATAGGTTCTGGGCCATTTTCACCCTGGATTTCCAATACAATGATACAACTTCTGTCATTATATTCAATTTCTGGCATATGTAATTTTAATCTTAAATCCACAATTGAGATAACATGACCTCTAAGATTAACGACACCACGAACTGCCGGTGGAGTATTGGGTATTGTTCGAATGGGGACAATGCCTATAATTTCACGAATTCTTGCAATATCAATTCCAAACTCTCTTTCACCCAAACTCAATGTCAAATATTTGCCGACCTTATCCAGGGTTGTTTTTGCGGCCAGTTGTTCTTGTTCGGCCATTAGACGATCCAGTAATTCGAGGGATTTTTTAGGTGTATCGTGAAGAACCGATCCTAACGAGCTGGATGAACCTTCTTTGCAAGCAATATCCGCAAAACGAAGATCAACAAATTTATCCAAATCAATAATGCTTCCGACATTCATCTTGTCATGAAGATAATGTTGTATTTTATCCAGGTCAGTTTTGACAGGATACAAATCATTGGTCTTGATTCCTAATGGGTCTGATAAGACATTCTTTAATAATGGAACTCTTAAACCCAATGTTTTTTTGGGATCTAAAAAAGAAACACCAATTTCAGCGGCGACACCGGGTTTTTGATCAACAAATTGTCCTGCCTCAACAAGGTACTGTGTCAGTTCCTGCACAGCATCTGGAAATTTTTCAATACATTCTTCCTGAAGTGCAACAATACAACAGGGATGGTTTTCCCAAAGCTCGCTTGACAGCCCAATCTGTTCGGCAATTCCACCAGCAATGGACTTGGTACCAATGGGTTCAGCGACCATGAATCCACAGGTTTTCTCATTTGATGACATAAATTCCGGCATTTTGATCGGCGGGGTAACTTCAAAGCTGACATCAACATCTTTATCGCCTGCCACACCGGGTTTAAGGCCAATATTTGTAAAAAACATATGAGCCATCATGTTGTGAATCGACATGGTATGGGGAATATAGAATGATTTTCCTTTAAAAAATCTGTCATAGGGTTTTTGAAATTTTTCACCCTTACGATTTTTTACAACAATGCTGCCGCCTTTGTGTGCAAAAAGGATGAGTTTTATTTTAGCGCCATAGGCAAAAAGGTCCATTGCAATAGGTGCTAATACAAACGCACCTTCAATGGTTTTATCTTCCAAGGCTTTGGCAACTGGATTCCAACTGGTCATGCACTCTGTTTCCAGCTCGAAATGTTTGGGTGTTATTTTTCCACTTGTAATTAAATGTTTCAGGGCGCCCAGAGCGATATGATCGGTAATTTGAATATGGGCAATTTTTATGATCGGCTTTCCATTCGCATTATATCTTGGTTCGAAAACAGCTTCGGGTTCTTCTTCCTGTGATTTTTCGCTAAATGCTTCCTCAATTTTGGCTTTCAGTTCTTCCGGCCCAAAAGGTTTGGTAATGAAACTGCTGACGCCAGCTTCAGAAGCTTTTGTCATTTCTTTTTTTTCACCGCGCCCGGTGGCCATCACAAAAGGAAGCTTTTCAAATCGTGGATTTTTGCGAACCCATTCAAGAAGCTCAAATCCACTCATATTGGGCATGTTCCAATCGCTGAGAATAATGTCAATGGGGTTGCTTTCCAATTTATTTATGGCATCGTTTCCATCTTCAGCTTCAACAACATTGCTAAACCCCACTGTTTTCAGAACATTCATCTCCATTTTTCTCATAATACCGGAATCTTCTACCAACAATATGGCAATGTTGGGGTCTACAGACATGGATACCTCCTGAATATATTTTTGACTCATTTAAATTTTATTTTTTCAATGACAAATGAGTACGTTATTTCATTATATTGTTAAGGAATGCTTGAAACATAACTTTTCAATTCGGAGTAGGATCATTTTCGGTTTTAGATCGTAGAAACAAGGCATGCCTTGTCTCTGCACAAACATTCGGTATAACTGATTTCAAGGATTTCCTAAGTATACATTTATACTAAAAAAAATAATGATTTGCAAGCTACTTAGTATTGTTTTCTAAAAGAATTGGCTCTAATTTTTTATAGGCTTTTTTTAGTTCTTTCAATTTTGATACCAAGACATCAACAGGCTCGTTTTCTTTTGTCATTCTTTCAAGGTCATAAGCAATTTCGCTAGTTTGGGCTGCATTTAAATTTGCAGCAGATCCCTTAATGGAATGCGCATTGATACATGCCGTTTCAATATCATTGTCAGCAATATTTTTTGAAATGGTATCCATTCTGGCAGGGACATCAGTCACAAATTCGTCAATCACCATTTGAATCAGCTCATCATCATTTCCCATGCGCATGGCCAGTTTTTCCAAATCAAAAATTGATTTGATATCCACTGGTGCTTCTTCTGTTATGTTAGTTTCCTCTGCTTGAGGGGAATTGTTCATTAAGGGCTCCTTATTTTCCAATGATTCTTTATCGTGATAAAGCTGAATACCTTTGGTTAAACGTTCTATCACTGATAGGACCTCAGTTGGGTCAATCGGTTTAGAAATAAAGTCGTCCATGCCTGCATCCAGGCATTTCTGACGGCTGTCTAGCATGGCATGGGCTGTCATGGCAACAATCGGAACGTCATGGCGCCGAACCGGTGTGTTTTGATTCCTGATTGCCTTTGAAGCAGTCAAACCATCCATGACAGGCATTTGAATATCCATGAAAACTAAATCGTAAACCTTTTCTTTTAAAATATCCAGTGCTTTCTGACCATTTTCAACAATATCGCATTGAAATCCCAGTCGTTTTAGAATTCCTTTAGCAACTGTTTGATTGACTTTATTATCTTCAACAACCAGAATTCTCATGTCTTGAAGCGCATCATCCAGTTCAGGCAGTTTTGATTTTTCAGATTTGTTAGGTTCGTTGGATTGTGGGGACAGAATTTTGATTAAACAATGATATAAATCGGTATAATTAATGGGCCGAACCAGTGAAATGGGCAGATTCTCATGCTTCATTGAATTTGTTTTTTGATAAATGGGAACCAGCATCAGCGGGCCAATATCATTTAAGTCTGCAATTTTTTCACAAACACTTATGCCGGAAAGTTTGGGCAATTGATCATCAATAAAACATATGGTGTATGGATGATTTTCAAGATTTGCATGCATGAGCTTACCCAGTGCTTCAGAAATATTGTTGCAACAGTCATGATTCAGATGCCAGAAATCTAACAATGGAATGATTTCCTGTTGCAGTCGTTTGTTATCACTGACAATCATAATTTTTGTTTTTTCAAGAATTTCTTCATCAAACTCTTTTTCTGCCTTTTTTTCACTGGCAACTTCATTGCTGGCAATAGAAAACCAAAAAGTTGATCCTTTTTCAGGATGACTGGTAGCCCCAATTGATCCACCCAGCATCTGGGATAATTGTTTTGAAATGGAAAGCCCAAGGCCTGTTCCGCCGAATCGTCGCGTAATTGATGCATCAGTTTGCGTAAAAGACTGAAACAATAAATTCAGTTTATCCTTCTCAATGCCAATGCCTGTATCAGTCACTGAAAAATATATTCCCTGATTTCCATTGTCCTTCATCATTTTGACATCAACATAAATGCCACCCTTATCAGTAAACTTTACCGCATTGCTCATTAAGTTCAGTAAAATCTGACGCAAACGTATTGGATCACTGCAAATAAGTGCTGGTACATCTGATTCAATGACAATGGATAATTCAAGATTTTTTTTCTGTATTTGATCCGCAAGAATTTTAACAACATCACCAATTGTTGCCCGGATATTAAAATTGATTTTTTCCAATGTCAGTTTACCTGCCTCAATTTTTGAAATATCCAAAATATCATTGATAATATTCAATAAAGATTCAGAACTGTTCCGAATCGTTAAAATCTGACTCCGTTGTTCATGATTTAAATCAGCACTTAAAAGCAAATGGCACATGCCAATAATACCATTCATTGGCGTCCGAATTTCATGACTCATATTGGCCAGAAACTCTGTTTTGGTCCGGCTTGCCTCAGCAGCTTCTATGGCCAATTTATTTGCTTTTTCCGAGGCAATATTCAGTTCTTCTTCTATTTCCTTCTGATGGGTGATATCTGTTGCAATACCAACTGTTCGTTTCATTTTTTCATTTTTATCTTTGACTGGAAAAATTCGCATGTGAATCCATCGGATGTCACCATCAGGTCGAATGATTCGAAAAGCAGTATCCATTGCAAAGTTTTGTTTGACCGAATCCGAATTCATCAGCTTTACCAGATCATCTTTGTCTTCAGGGTGAACATATTTGACAAAAGCATTAATATCCTGAAACAATTCATCCGATGATCTTCCCCATATGGATTCAAATGATTTATTGATAAATATTAACTGATTTTGGTTATCCTGTATTTCTGTAAGCCACATAACATCCTGAATATTATCTGAAATCTCTGTAAGCATACGTTCTTTTTGTAATAATTCTTTTTCGGTTTTCTTGATACAGCTGACATCTCTTGCGACATGAACACAGGCATCAATCTCACCATTTGAGTTTGTTATGGGGGAAACTGTCACAAGTAACCATGATTTTAGATGATCGTTATAATGTTCAAGACTGTGGGTTTTACCATCAATTAATACTTGCTTAAAAGGACATGATTGAATTGCAGATTGACAGTCGTGCATCAGGGTGAAACACTTGACATGGGGACATCTCTCTGATTCGCCCAAGCGACTTCTCATCGGCTGGTTCATTTGAATGATATTAAAGTTTTTGTCTATAATCGCAATCATATCTGGAACAGCATCGAATGTTAGACGCCAGTTGTTTTCCATATTGTTATGATTATTGTTTGTATTCATCGTGTTGTCCTATTTTGTTTATTTGCTCAAGTAATTGACTATTTTAGAACACTGTAACTAATTCCTACATGACAGTTTATATTTATCAAACTTGTTGTTTAGAATGGAGAAAATTAATACTATGATAATTTTCATTCATGTTTTGTCAATCATCTTGATCACCTGTAAAACAGAAATATCATTCAAACATTTTTTATGGGTACATTGTCGAATGCCTTTTTCAAAACAGGGCGAACAAACAGGAAAATGATTAGGAATTGTTTTTACACAAGCGCCAATGGGGCGCCATCGCCTGACATCAGATGGCCCAAATAAAACGGTTGTATCAATTCCCATATAGGCTGATAAATGACTTATACCCGAATCATTTCCCACAAAGTGACCCGATTGTTGTAAATAATGCATTATCGTTTGAATGTTGTTGGCTTGAATGATGTTTTTGTGATTCACATGATGAATCAGTAATTTCATCAAATTTTTTTCAGCCGGCCCAAGTATCCATCCTACCGAAAGGCCTTTTTGGTGTAATTGTTTTGATAAGGCCAGATATTTTTCTATTGGCCAGTTTTTAAAAGAACTGCCAGAACCTGGATGAATACAAACTGATTTCCATTGAGAGCCTGTAGACTTTTTATAAGATCTGGTTTTTTTTTGCAATATTAAATCGTGTAATCCTGAATTGTTTTTGGATATCAAATTATTACATTGTAAGGTGTTCAATATAAACTGGGATGTATGAACAGTTTCACTTATGGGTGGTCTGGGTGGAATACGAACTGTATTCTGATTGTATCTGTGAAAGCTATTTTCCCAATCCTTTGAAAATGAAATAATAATAATGCATGAATAGCCCATCAGCCAATCTTTAATATCTGAATGATTGGATCCCAAAAAAATAGAAGTCATCATTGGATTATTGATATCAAAAGCATTCCGGATATTGTTTAAACTGTTTAGCAAGGGGGCGATATGGCCTTGACAGCAAAAATCAATCGTCATTTCTGAAAAAAAACAATCAATGGCTGTCAATGCACAAATCACATCACCTAAAGCGCCGGTATGGACAATTAGAGTATCACCTGGCGTATGATTCAGAACTGTTTTCAACGGGACACACAATATATAATTATTGTGGTTCAGTCTGCTTTGATTTTGATTGACGATGGGTCACCATTTCTTTATTAACTGAAAAATCACCTTTTTTAAATAAGACCCATTTCAGCCATTCCTGACCAAATATAAATAACTGGATTTCATCATCACGCATTTTATCCGCAGTATTTTTATCAATTTTATACAATTTTATAAAATCGCTTTCAAACACAAAACGTTTAAATGAATCTATATTATAACTGGCAATGAAAAAAAGATGTTTGGCTTTTTCTGTTAAATGGAGCGTGGGTGGAAAAGATCGTTTCATTACCATTAATTCATACCAACCCGCATTTATTTCATCAAAGGAAGAAGCATCTTGATCTTTTCGCCAATCACCAACAGTCCAACTACAGTTTTCTTCAAATCCTTTACAATGGGATTCATTAATAAAAAAGAAAAAGCCTTGCTGATCATCAGCATCCTCTTTATGTGCAAGCGTTCCCGAACCTAATGGATAATATCGGCAGGTTACCGGACGATCCGTATATATAAGACATCCATCTGTTCGAACAAATGGACATGCGTTATCTTCATCTTCCAACATTTTTAATGTAATCACAGGTAAATCTGTTTTTTCAAGAAGTTGGGGTGTTGTGTAAATTGCAAGGAATTCATCTGATGACAAATTCAAGCGATTTTTCATGCGAATAATATCATAAGGCGTTAGAATGATATTGATATCGCGACAACAGCTGGTAAAACATTCCAGATCCTTTCGGCATTCAAAAGAAAATGTGCTGTCTAGACTCAGTTTGACAGGGCTTATCTTGCCTGACAAGGTTGGTTTTTCCATATTTATCCTCTTCTTAAGCAATGTTTTGTATCTTGTGCTTTACAGAAATATAAAGCCATCGCATATTAAGCTTTATTCATGTTTTATTAGGTACAAGTCATCTTTAAAAAACTTTATACCTTTAATTAAAAAAATTTTATACCATTGTTTATAAAGGATTGTCAAGAAATCGAATTGCTTTTATCTGGACTGTTGATTGTTTTAAATAAACTGATTTGTTTGTAAACCCTATGGCAAGTTTAATAATATTTTCAATATTTGCTGCATTTAATTCTACATCATAGCGTTTTTTCTTCAATTTGCTTTAACGCATCATTTAAGACATCTTCAACCATTTCATCATCATCAATACGTTTAAACCCAATAATAATGCCCTGGTTTGATTTTTTTTGTGGGATAGAAATGATATCATATCGGCCATAGCCAGATTCTCTATTGGATCGAATCTCATAATCATTGGAGAGCCAAACAAGCATACCTAAAACCAGTGCATGGTAGACTTTTTCTGGAGATCCGGCAAAATCGTGGTAGCTCAGCTTCATCAAAACCAAACCGGATATTTTAAAAAGTGATCTGTATACATATCCGATTGTTTTATTGAAAGGCCATCAAAAAGAGCAGAATGATCCTGGTCTGTTAGAAATGGACACCCTGCTTGAAGCGTCCATGCATAAAGGGATTATGTTTTCTGATGGTGAGTCTGTTTCATTTTTGTTTTGTTTTTTTTTGTAAGTAAACAAATTTTCTCTTTTGATCGTCTAATAAATAAATTCATACAAAAAGGACTGCATCATACACGATCTTGATTCTTGCAAACTTGTTTATGGCATTCGATACTCATAAACAGAAACACGTAATCATTAATATAAGGCTGATACCTGACAAAAACCTTAGGTTATAGCGAAACAGATAAAGAAGGAGAAAACAATGACCAAACACATTCTTTTACCATGAAAATATCATTCTACAAAAACGCGCAGCTATATTGCTTGCCACAAACCCTATCATATTGACGCGACATTTTCTTGCCAAAAACTCTATTTTTTCACTAACTTTTAACCCTTGCCTTCCTTGTTAACATATCCATATTTTTTCAATGCCTTTATCCATCTTGGAGCATTCTTTTTGACCATCATCGCTTCATAATCAACTTCCGGATCTTTGTAAACGTTTCCTGATTTTAGCATCGAA
>Ga0272440_1001946_pt1 | contig 16420 bp, 10 predicted proteins | sample SSMMMBAug17_FD_192440 | JGI IMG/M metagenome (GOLD analysis project Ga0272440, IMG submission 192440) | Marine sediment archaeal communities from Little Sippewissett salt marsh, Falmouth, MA, United States - SSM-MMB-Aug17 | ecosystem: Environmental > Aquatic > Marine > Wetlands > Sediment ... | reverse complement strand
TCTTTTGAATATAATATTATTTATGTTAATCTGAATTCTTTTGCAAAATTTAATCAAAATAAATTAAAATGGGGAAATCCAGATGCATGGATGAGTTTGAATTTTCATAAAAATAATATTTCAGCTAATTTAATTCAATCAAAAAATTCTTATACTATAAATTTACCTCCAAAATTTCAATTAATAACTCCTGTCTTATCAAATAACCGCCTTCTTCTATTTGGCAAAAATGAATTGCTTGAGCTTGGTTTAGAGCAAGTTATGATGAAAACATTTTCAAAGTAATATTTTGCTAAAATTTATTATCTAATTTAAAAAGTCGACTTTATGGCATGTTTATTGCTTTTGATTTGATCTACTACTAAGCTATAAATAAATAATTATTATAATATAACTATAACTATAACTATAATTTTAATTTTAATTTTATTGATATGTAAAAAATCTATTATGGATATGTAATTCATATTATTGGATAAATATCAGTGATAGATTATAATATAACAGAAAGCTTAAAAAAATAGAATTGTCAAGGGCGTATCCAATGGATGGGGGACAATGGGGGACAATACTGTTGAATTATGAATTGGAGTCCCAAATCTTTAGATTTGGGAGTGAAATTATAACAAGAAAATATGTGTTTTTATAATAAGTTGTATTATACACGCCCAAATCTAAAGATTTGGGACTCCAATCTGTTTATTCAAAAGAAAAGCCACCCCCATCCATTGGAATCCATTGGATACTCCCGATTGTCAAAAAAATGAAAATAATTGAAATAAAAAATGAAAATAATTGAAATAAAAAATAAAATAATTGAAATAATACCCTGTTTTTTTAAAATTGATGATATATTTATTAGTTATTGCAGAGAAGATAAGGAAAAAGTTGAAAAATTTGTTGATGCACTTAGGCCATTTAAATGGAAAATTTGGTTTGATAAGGATATAATACCTGGTCATCGTTTTGAAGAAGAAATTTTAAACAAATTAAAAAGAGTAAAATGTGTAATTGTTGTATGGTCAAAACATTCCACTAAAAGTGAATGGGTTATAGAAGAAGCTGAAGAAGGAAAACGAAGAAATATTCTTGTTCCAATCAAAATTGATGATATTTCTATTCCTGAAGGATTTAAAGACATTCATACAACAGATTTAGCAGGTTGGCCAGATCATAATAATCATCAGGGATATAACCTATTAATTGATACTATTAAAACGATGATAGAAAATTATGGAAGTGTTGTTTGTAAATATATAAGAAAAATAAAATTTTTTATTATTCCATTTTTGTTAATATTATTATATTTATTTTTAAGAATTAATTGTAGCTCACCCATTGTAAAAATATATGAAAAAAACTATACATTAAAAGAAAATCAGTCAATTTATATTCCAAATATCAAAGAAAAGTGTTGTACATTGCAGATAAAGAAGATGATAAATTTTAAAGAAGTAAATATTAAATATATTGATAATTTCGATGAAGTGACAAATGATTATTTAATATTAGATAAAGTTTGGAGTAAAGAATGCGTTAGTGATTCAATAAATTATAAATATGATTTTACTTTAATTAAAGATAATAATAATACTTTAATTCTTCACATTGTAGGGTTTAAATATTTGGAATTAAATTTTATTGAAAAATTTTTATGCAACTTGAAGACAATTTTTTACTAATAATTTTGGATAAAATATAATTCTTTTATCTTTTCAAAGAGATAAAAGCATATAATATTATAAATTAAAGAAAAAAAAGAAGAAAGGTAAGAAATTATGAATAAAAAGAACAAAACATATTATTATAATAATGTTATAATTATATTATTATTGATTTTATCATTTGTAATAAATTCATGTACTAAATCAAATGATAATGATAAATGTAATAATTATGAACAGATGAAAATTAAACTTATGCCAGCTTCAAAAGATTGGGGAATGCCAATTCCTGGGTCTTCAGGTGAATTAATATATAAAGATAACAATTGTAATTATTTTACAGGTAAAATAAATTTAAAAAATCTTAATCCAAAATCACAATATATTTTAACAATAAATGGTAAGCCAGGTCATCCAGGTAATGATTTATTACTTAAAAAATATGGAAAACAAGGCTTTATGGATATTTATCAAACTCAACCAGATAGTAATGGAAATATTAACTCTGAATCTTTTAAAGTACAATTAGATCCTGGTCAGTACGATGTTAAATTCTTTGTAAAAGATAAAGAGCAAGATTACAAAATTGTACTATATAATGATTTTCTGTTTTTTACTATTAAATGATTTGTCATTAATAAAATTTTGTTAAAAAAAATATATATTAGAATATAGGAACATATTTATGCTTAACAAATATGGAAAAAAAATGGCATCATTCATAAATAATATGCAACAAAAAATTTCATCAAATATTCAACAAAATATAACAAATTTAAATGGCAATAACGAAAATATTGATATTGATTTATGGACAAAAGCTTCAATTGATAGAAATCCTTATAGTTTTAATAAATGCGTTAATTCATTACCTGATTTTATAATTGCTAAAGAACACCCTGATTTTGCGATAATTTATAACAATTCATCATTTGAAAACAGGGTTAATATTTTAATATTTCTAACAAAAAATTCAATGGAAAAAGGCTGCCCGGAATTAGCTATTGATTTAGCAACTGCTGGCATTGATTTTTGTCAACACTCATATAATGTATATGGAGCAGGTATCGAAGAAATATTTATATTTGGTGTAAGCCAGTTTGTATCATATATTTTTAAGAGTTATGAAAGTATGGGATATTATTCAAAAATGCTGTCTATAGTTGAAAATGCCATTAAATGGTTATTAAGTATAAATGCACATGAAAAACATATTGTTGATTTACGTTTTTATAGAATTTCTGCCCTGATTGAAAACAATAGATTAGAAGAAGCTCGTGAAAAATTGGATTTTGAAGCTCATCATAATAATATAAATCATATTTCATATAATACTCTTTTAAGACGTCTTAATGAACGTTTAAAACCTTCTACAGATATAAAAGAAGATAAAAGTGCTGTTGAAGAAGTAAGTGAACTTCAAGAAAATATGGAAAAAGATATCCAAACTTTTTTATCCCAAACCGAAAACAGTGGGATTAAAGAAGTTATAGAAAATTTTGAACTTAATAGTCAGGAAAAAATAAAATCAAATGAAGATGCTATTTCAAGTTTAGGAAAAATGTTAGGACAATTTGGAAGTATAGCAAACCTTTTTAATAAAAGTTTAGGAAATAAGGTAAATGTTACAATATTTTTTAACAAAGTAATTAAAATATTGCATGATCCAATAAAAGGTTACGAAACAGACATTTTAATAGAGATGAGCAACAAACTGGAATCAATAAGAAGAGAATCAGAAGATATTGAGATTGCAAACAATACTTTGTGGCTTCTTTTTCTTTGTTATAAAAGGCTGAAAAGATTTGATGAGGCTTTTAATATTTTACAAGAAGTGAGGAAATATATAAATGAACGTAGAAAAAATATTAAAGACCCTTTAAAAAGAGCAGGTATTTCAGATGAATATCCAAAACTTTATTTAGAACTTGCATCTATTCTAATTAATAGAGATAATGCCGGCCTATTATCAGTAATAGAAGAAGCAAAAGGCAGAGCTTTATCTGATAAGCTTGCAATTGAAACAGGTAAGGAAAGTATTATTGATAATAGCAGTCTTGCTGAAAATTGGCTGCCTGACTTAGTTAAAAATTTAAACATTCATTATATATCATACCTGGTTGATATAGACGTTATATATGCAATTTGTATTACAAAACAAGGAAATCTTCATTCAAAGATTTTGCCAATAGCAAGCAAATTAATAAATGAACTAAGGCCAAATATTGACCCTTCAACTTGGGGTAAAAAAATAAAAGGCTTTTTTTATGAACCAGATGATGTAGCCCAACAATTAAGTCCTTTGGTAAACTGGCTTGAAGATTTATATAAAAATAAAGTATTGTGTGAACATGATCATATATGTTATTCACCTGATGGACTTCTACATTTAGTTCCACTACATTATGTTGATTTTCTTGGAGTACCTATGGTTAAATTATTTTCTTTATCACGAGTTCATTCAGCAACACTTTTAAGACACTTTGTACTTAAGAATTTATCTAAACCTGAACATTATATTTCAGTAAAGGTGCCATTAGCTGATGAAATTAATGATAATCCTCAAAAAATTATCGATTTAAGCATGGTATCTGAATGGCTTGGTGATAACTGTGATTTACCAGGAAAATTATTTGAGAATGAAAAAGCAGATATGAATAATCTTAAATTGGAAAAATTTGAAGATGCATTAGTGCATTTTTCAACTCATGGATATTTTCCAAAAAAAGAAGAAAATAAAAATCCATTTAAACATTCTGGACCTGTTTTAAGTAAAGATGGCCACTTGCCAAAAAACGAAAAATCAGGCGATATACTGTCTCCTGAGTGCATAATTAAAGATAAAAATTCATTTAATTTTAAAAATGCACATGTTACTTTACAAGCTTGTGTATCTGGACTATCTGAAGAAGGTGTTGCAGGCGATGCATTGGGACCGGAATGGAGTCTTTTAATGGCAGGAGCGGGCAGTGTGCTTTCATCACATTGGAATATTCCAGCTAAAAATTCTGCTGATTTCTGTATTACATTTTATACAGAATGGCTTATAAATAAACGAACTCGAGCACAAGCATGGCGAAGTGCTGTTCTAAGCCAGATGGATGATAATAATTTCTTTAATGGAGACAATGCTTATCTTTGGGCAGCTTTTAGTCTAGCAGGAGATTGGCGTTAAAAGGAAAGGAAAATAAAATGTCTGAAAATTTATTATTAAATAGAATTGATGAATTAAGTGATAGAAAAGCAATACGTTTTTTAGAATTTTATGCTGAACGTATTTTTACTGGTACAGAAACTTCTCCTGAAGAAATGATAAACAACATTCCTGAAAAATTTAAAAAGCATCATGTTTTTGATTTTGCTTTAAATATGTCTAGAAGTGATAGTAATAAAATTTTACATGAAGATGAATCAATCAAAATATCTAAAGTCCTTTTAAGAGGATTTGCACAAGACAAATCATTTGCACCTTCTCTGGAACAGTCATTAAATGAATATCAAGATGACAAACTAATGGCTGGATCAATACTTGCAATGGGAGTGGCAATTTCAATGATTATTGTGGCTTCAACTACAACTGTAAAAGGTAAAATTGGCGATTTTGAGATTGTTAAAGAAAAACCAAATGAAAAATTTATCGAGGCATTATTAAAACATTTTCCAAAATTAAGTTCCTAAGGTGATTTCCGAAAAAGAATATACAAAGGATTCAAATCAGTTTGTAGTTCCGCCTTCAGGCGGTTCTTTCAAAGTCCCAGGGCACATTAAAAATTAATTAATAAAACGTATCTTTCGAAAAATTTTGGACAAAAAATCATACATAACATATTAAATTAATGGATAATTAATGTAAAAAAGCATTAGTATTTTTTACAGGCTACAAAATGAGCATATTTTTATTAATATAAATAAGTTCTATGAATATTGTAGCCATGTAAAATTTTCACTATTTTTTTTCGAAAGGTACGATATAATCAATTATTTATATTTATGATAAATATTTGATCTTTTTTTTTCGAAAGGTACGATAAAAGAACCGCCTAAAGGCGGAACTACAAACTGGATACTCCTTAATTCTTTGGTATATTCTTTTTCGGAAATCACCTAAACAATTGATAATATGTCTATAATAGGTAGCTATTTTTTAATTGGATTAAAATTCAGGCCATTATGATTACCAAATTTTATAATCTCCTTAAAAAATGCAATTTTACTTAATTTATTATTTAATTGCTTTTTTTAAATCGTTTCGCAAATCACTGTCCGAATTTGTCAAAATCCAAATAAGCGGGTCAATTACTCTATAAGGTTTAAATGGTTTTTTTGAATTATCAGGTATATAGCCCAGTGCACTACATGTAAAAAATTGATATTTTTTAAATTTTGATTCTATTTGTCTTAAAAAATTACCTAATCCCCATTCTTCAAAAAGTTCTTTACAAAGAGTTTGAGTTGCTTGATTAAAATTTTTTATTGAGCTATCTTGTATTATTAACTGTCTTGCAGCCCTTTTACCAATTCTATCTTCAATATCAAAAGCATCAGTTTTATTTATTACAATAGCACATGGTTTATCAATTGGTTTATCTCGTTTAATACCATGATTTTTTTCCATGTTGATTATCATTGCACTAAAGGCATCTTCAAGCATCATTAAACTCGGTTTTATATTAGCTTCATATAATTGTAATTGCTCCTGATATTGATCTATTAATTCAGGAATAGAAAAAGGATCAATAATAAAAATAAAACCATGAAGGAAACCATAGAAACGATGACTTAGAAGATTGTCACTGCTTTCAAAAGCTTCACCAGCAGCATCATATAAATATATAAGCTTATCAGGCCATCTGTTACTTTTTATAAAAAAGTTAAAAGCGCTTAATGTCATAGCAACAGTTTTTGCAGGAACAATTCCTTTGTTAAAATTTGCTAATTCATTATTATATATATTTTCATTATTTGTATCCAAAAATTCGATATTCCATGACAATTTGGGAGCTAATTTATTAATTAATGCACGAGTTGATGTAAAAAGAAAGCACGTTTTTCCAACTGATGGGCCTCCAATTATTGGAATACACAAAGGTTTTGTTTCTTGTGTTATTATTGATCTTCCACAATTCGGGCAGCTTGCATAATCTTTAAGCTGTAAACGACGCTGAAAAAAAGTTGTTGGTAGTTTATTTCCACATTGACAGGTTCGCTTCAATATTCCATAACTACTTGGAATTAATCTGGTATGAATAACTTTACACTTTGGACAAAGATAATTTGGTATAGGTGCTTTAAAATGGCATTCAGGGCATGCTGTAAAAATTCCTCTAAAAAGCATATATATTTTTTCAATTATCAAAACTATTGTAAAAGCGATATATATTACTAAAAAAAATGATAAAAGTATAATAATGTGCAATATACTCAATAAGGCAAACCAGATAGATCCAAAGACAATTACTGACAGTGCAGCAAATGCTGTTGCAACAGAAGGTACTTTATAAAAATGATTATCTTCATCCCAAAAATCACCTGTTTTATCCCAATACTTTTTTGCAGATCCAAGATTCATATTCCATGAATCTTTTATTGTATTACTGAGATCTCTATATCCTTTACCAAAAAAATAACTTTTTATTGCTGGCTGTATTTCCATATATTATTCCTTGTTATAAAAATATTTGCATTACTTATATTATTATTTCCAAAAAGGAAAATTAATATTAAATGCTGGAAATTTAATAGAATTATAATAGTCTATTATATAATGAATAAACTTGTATAATAAGTCATATATTAAAATACCTGAAAAAATTGCAAATACTATAAATAATATTATCAATATAAACATTATTATACTAATAATATAATATTTAAGAACTTTTTTTAAATCACCTTCCGGGTTAACATTTTTTTTTATTGATAAAAAATAATTACTGGCTGAAATATAGCTTCCAATATAAGTGCCAACCACAATCGTAGTAAGAATTATAGATGGCAAAAAATAGACAAAAAAAGGCATTAGCATGACTTGATAAAGCCATACAACGCATGCTGCTGCCCATTGAATTATCCAAACTCCAATTATAATAGCAACTGCTATCAGGATTATTCCAAAAATAAATTCCATATAATACTCGATAGTTTAAGATTATTGATTTATCAAATTGTTACACGTTCTGGTTTTACATTTGCTTTAAATGCTAAACAATAATTATAAACTGCATTAAAACCTCCAATACAGGTTCCGCATGCAGCTGTTAGTGCTAATATTGGTGCAACAATATAAACTATTACAAAATAAAGAATAATTAATCCAATGACTACTGCTGCAATGATTCCAATAGCTTCATCATCACTATTTGCCATTTTTGCCTCCAATTTTTTTAAAAAATTTATTTATTATTGTTGGTTTTACATTTTTTTCTTCATTATAAAATTGATCAATAATTTTATAAGAATTATTTATTACTGTTTTAGGGTCATTATTAAAAATATCAATATCATTACTTTCAATTAATTGTGTTAATTGTTTCAAAGTTATATCTTTATTATTATTTATTTTTGACTGAATATAAAATATTATATAATTTTGATAAATTACATTACTATTTGACTTTATAAAGATATAGACTGCTTTAATAAAATAATTTTTCCAGTATATTTCAATATTTGAAAAAACAGAGTCATAATAGTTCCAAAAAAATATTGTACTGCTTTTTGATTCATTAAGTAAAATTAAAAATTCTTGAAATAATATATTGCTATGGCCAGATTCAGCTATAGATTTTCTAACAGCTAATGCCCAACTATCTGATTTTAACTGCATTATATTTTTTATGCAATATATCAAATGCTTTTGATATGTAATATCTTTTTTAAAATTATCAAGAATAAATACTATCAGTTGTGAAAAAAATATTTCATTATTACTTACATCTTTCAAAATTTTATTTAAATATTTTTTATATGGGATTATATATTGAAGACATATTTTCAGAAATTCAATAAAATAGGATTTATTCAAAATTTCATCAAATTTCATATTTAACATATTTAAATTACTAACTGTAATAAAGAAATAAGTTAAAGCCCGATTTGAATCATTATGTTCTAATAATTTTTTAGAAAAAAATTGTAATCGTTTTTCATCAGTAATCTGTTCTATATATCCTAAACTATTATCTCTATTAATTAAAAGCAATTCATTATTAAAATAATGAAGCTTTGTTTCACTTATTTTTTTTTCCAAAAAACAATCAAGACATTTAAAATAAAAATCATAAGTTGATTTTATATTTTTTTGAGTATTTGAGTATTTAATTATTTTAAATAAAAATTCAAACACAATTACTGCTTGTTTTAAATTAAGTTCTTTTAAATTAATCTTTTGAATTATTTCTTCAAGGACTATAGAAGCTGCTATATATTGTTTTTCTTTACCTTGTTTATTAATTATTTGAATTGCAGAAATAAGACTTAAATGAGATACATTATTAATATGTCCTGAAAGAAAGGGAAATGCAATAATAATATTATTACACTTTAGACAGCTAACTTTAATATACGCCTTCATTACATGATCTTGCTTTAATCTCAAATTTGTCTGACATTTGTCACAATTAATAATCATCTCATCATTTTTTTCTATTGTTATCTGAATTTTTTTTACTTGAAAAGAGCCTCTTAAAAAAAGGTTCTTTTTTTTCAATTGCCATATTATATATTTGATTCCATTTTATTCTTTTGCTTCTGAGATCATTATTTAAATCTGAGTTTTTTTCATTTCCCATAGCAGTATTAACATTGCGTGTTTGTTGAATATTTTTATTAATGTCTTTTAATATTGATTTATCTTTTGAAAGTATGTTTATTAAATCATTGGTCATTAATTTTTTAACTATTTCAATGTCATTACTATCTGATTTATCTAAATAAAATGATATAAAAAAAGATAGTTCTGATATTATTTTCTTTTTTTTCATATTTTTTAATAATCTTTGAAAATACTTTATATATCTTTTTGCCAGAACATCTGTCATATTCTTTTGAATAAGACATTCTATTAAATGTTTATGGAATAAATTATCATTTCTTGAATTTTTATCTGGAAAATATTCAAGAGCTGCTGGTAAAAACCAATCTAAATATGCTTTATATTTTTTTTCATTTAAGCCTTCTAAAAATCTTTTTTTATTTTTAATAGCCTCTGAAAGTTTTAAGGTTCTTTTAACATCCTGACTGATATAAACACCAAATAATAAAATTTTTGTTAAATCTAACGACATTGCTATTTGAGTTTTACTTTTTATGTATTTTAACATAGTAAGAACTTCAAGTTCATTATCAGAGGGCTTTTCAAAAGAAAAAGAATTTTCCATTGCTATTATAATATTTCGTAAGTCAGACAATTTGATATAATCATAATCTTTTAATAAGTTATAGCCTTCAGTTAAAAAATATTTTGGTTTCAGCATATCCCAATAATTTTTCACTGCAATTGAGAAATAGCTACTTTTAAATTTTTCATTACTGGAAAAAGTTGAATTATAATAATTCCAAAAAAAATCAGTTGGTTTTTTAGAATGATCCAATAAATAAATAAATTCATTTATAACAACATTTTCACATTGAAGATTTATTAAGCGTTTTCTAATATCTAGTTTATAATTTTCATCTTTTGATTCCATAATTTTAATAAATGGGTTCATAATAAACGAATAATCTTTTTCATTATGAATACAGAATGCCATATATTGTGAAAAAAAATCATTGTCAGCACTTAAACTCAATAAGGTTTCATAAAAATCATTTTCAGAATTTTTTAAAACATGACAACATTGCTTTATTAATGGCAAGAAATTTTCTTTTTGTGAGGCATCTTTCCATTTCATATTGGCAGATAGAAAATTATTTGCGCATAAAACAATGCAGATTTTAGCCTGAATAGCACCAGGACGATTTGTAAATTCTTGTTTCAAATTACCAAGGTATTTAGAATAAAAAAATATAAATTCTTTTAAATTATTTTTATTTTGCAAAAGTGTCTCATTGTTATATTTAAATATCTTATCAGTTTCAATTTGAGAAACATTTCTAAAAATAAAATAGTTAAGTGATGTAAGAAAAAAGTTATAAGCAATATCAACATGTTTTTTATCTTTTGTTTGTAATGATATTTTAAATAAAAATTCTGTCATAATTGAGGCAACGTTAAAATTTAGGTTCTGACTTATTATATCTCTAAGGCTTCCAATTTTTTGGGATAACTTTCCAAGCAGTTCAGATGATGCATATTTATTTGCGAATTCAATAGATTGGACAATTTCATCATATGTAACTTCATTTAAGCCGCTATTTGTTATTTGAAATAAATTAAAAGCATATTCCAATTCATTATTAATAATATTGTAATTAAAATTTTTTATAAAGTCATGAAAGGTATTTAATGAATCAGGAGAAAACATATAAGATGTATTTACAACTTCTGCATATTTTGCAATTTTATCTATATGGCTAAAATTATTTTGTAAAAAATCAAAAATATAAAATTGATAATCCTTTTGGTATTCATTAAATTGAAATTTTCCGCCTGTTCTGCTTGTTGCACAAATAGATGAATTGTCACCTTCTGGATCAAAAGAATACGTAGTAAAAGTTAAAAAATGTCCCATATCAATAGGAAATGCCATTTGAACAGCACCAATCCAATAAGGAATATTTTCTATCAAATCACATAAAACAAGACGTCGATTTGAAGATTCAAAATTAATTATTGACGTTAAAATTATTTTAAAAAAATCTCCTCGTTCATTTTCATCTAAAAAATTTGAAATACTATCAAATGTAATGTTATTGTTCAAATTTATTTCATCTAAATTAATAGTGTTAAGTGGAGGAGGATTTTCTGAAATATTTTCTTCATCTTTAGTTAATCGCTTTCTAAAAATTGATGAATTAAATAGCTGTATAGGATAAAATGGAAATATACCATTTTTTAAAACAAGTGCATGACAAAAATAATTACCATATCGTGATGTATAATCCTGTCCAATATAAACTGACTGACAAACTCCATATCTACCACTTTTAAGGCGAAAAAATTTAAAAGTTACTGGAAACAATCTGGTAATTTCTTCTTGCGTAGGTTGGCCTGGCAGATCATTTGGTGGCATATATGTTCCATTTTTTTCAATTTCTAAACGTTCATCATGCGTAATTCCATCAGACATAGAATATGTCTGAAATCCCGCACCAGATGATATTCCTTTTTTACATGATGTATAGTAAAGCTGAAGTAATTCCGCCATTATTTCTCCTATAAAAATATTGTAATTTATTATTTAGTGTTTGAACTAAAAAGGCCTTTTTCGTTCAGACGCTATTTAATTGTTTTTGCTTTTATGATTTTATTTTTCCATAACAACCATAGAAAAGGATCATCAACTCTATAAGGCCTTAGTTTTGGAATTTTTTGCGTTTGATCTGGATTGGAGCCAAGAGCAGATATACCAAAAAAAGCATATGTCTTAAAATTTGACTTTAATTGTTGAACTAAATGATCACCTTGCCAATCTGTTAAATATCCTTCAATTTCCATTTGAACTGATTCAAAATCATCTTGATTAAAGTAACCATCATGCTGGCTTGAGTAATTTAAAGGACTGGATGGATCAATTATTGGTTTAAGAGCATCAATTTTGGAAAAAACAATAGCTACTGGTATTTCTATTAACTCATTTTGTTTAATTACCTTTGCTAACCTTATAAGATTTGCTGTTCTCGTAATAATATCTTCTACTTCAGTATTTTGATTTGGTAAATTGTTTACAGTGCTCAAAACTTTATCATCACCCCTGACTTCAGGTAATTGCAAAGGATCCATTAGTAATATAAGACCCTCTGAATTAAAAATATATTTATTTTCAGTTGCTATTGTATCTTCAGAATCAAGATCTTCACCAGCAGTATCAAAAAATCCTATTGTAACTACATTTTTTATTTTTCTTTTACCAAATATACCTTTACCAATAAAAGAAAGGGTGTAAACCATTGGAATCCTGACTGAATGGTTAGTTATTGCTGTTTTAGTTGCAGGTACAGCCTTTCTGTCGCGAAAAACATAATTATAAAAATCAGTTCTATATCTTTTGGTTGTTTCATCATTTACAGCTTGCAGACTTGTATTAAAATTTTTTCCAACTGAATTTTTTATTCGATCAATTAATACAGCAATATAGTTGCTTTTTCCAGCTTCTTTTGCACCAATAATTCCAAAATGAAAATTTTTAAAATCGCCAAGGGTAAATGGAAGTTCTGAATGACAGGTAGGGCAAATCCTTTTGGAAGTGATAAAACCACAATTATCACATTTAACATTTTTTTGCATCATGAAGAATTTTATTTTATCAAAGATATTTTGAGCTTGAGGAATATTAATAACTCTTGGCATATTTAGTGAACTTCCTCTAAAATCAGAATATTGCTTATCAAATTCAGGAGGACATTTTTTGGGATTATTGCAACATCGAAATTGTACTTCAGAAAACTTATGCCTTGAAAAACAATGTGGACAAATAAAATTTTTATATGATATGGCCATTTATTTCTCCTTATTCTTATTTAAACATTTAAACTTATTAGAAAACAAAAAGCTGAATTATAATATTTGAGTGTAATCAAAATCGATGGTCATAAAAAAACTCTTAGAGACAAGGCATGCCTTGTCTCTACATTTCAAATACCCTAAAATCGTGCATAAAAGATGTAGTCCAGCCATTTTAGTTATACTCATAATATTTAAAAAAGTTTCAATTTATTTTTTGATGGACTTACCATTCTATATCTCTTCATTTGTTCAGTATCTTTAAAAAAAAGCCTTGCATAAGTGTTCATTTGAAGCTCATTATTATCAATATCTATAATAGCTTCATTATCTACATTTGTATTAATTTGAAGAATATTAGTTCCATCATTGACATTAAGAGGAATATTACCTCTTTTTTTTATCATATAAAGATCAGATAATTGAACAGGCTTTTGACATGATATTATTAATTGAGCTTTTTTTATCTTTCCAAATAAGCTTTTAATTATTTTTATTTCATAAAATATATTTATTGCCTCACTACCAGGTAAAAAATAGTTTATTCCTGAAGAATAATATCTCTTTTCAGATTTATCGGCCACAACAAATATTTTGAAAAAGTAATCTTTTTCTTCTGGTTTTTGAATAACAAAACCAGATTTTTTATCATATTCAACCTTTGTGAAATATCTTTTTGTCGCAATTGGATCATCAATATCTTTTGGATATCTATCATTTCTATAGGAAACTAATGTTTTTTCACAATTTGATGGCCATTCCCATTCCAAATAAATTTTACCACCTTCAATTTCATGCCTTATTTGTGATACTTCGTCTATAGAAGTAACAGAAATTGGTTCTCCAGCAACATATATTTCTCCTTCAATAGTAACAGGTAAAACATAAATAATTCCTTGAAAGTCAATATCAAATGTAGCACTATTTTGAGTAGTTGCTTGAACCTGTTTCCCTAACTTACCGGGTTCATTAGAATTAATAATATCTCCTTTTGAAAAAGGAAATGGTTTTGAAGATATATATATTATAACATGACCCCGATCTGGTGTTTTCCAAGTTAGATATAATTTATTGTTTTTTCTATTTGTTTTAAGTGTATCTATAGAAGGCGGGGGAGAACTGGGAGTAGATAAAATAGTAGCACCATCTGATTTTTGTAATGATGTAGATATACCTTTATATACAGTTATAATACGATAACCATAGCTTGTTCCATTTTCGAGTCCAGAATCTAAAACTCCATCATGCCTGACTCCTTCAAGTTTAGTACCATCAGATGAATTTAATGGTTCACCATTTTCTTTACGAAATACTTCAACACTTATAGCATTAGGAGGCTTTTTCCATATTAAATTAATACATCCATCAGATGGTTTTGCATTAAGATATTCAACTTCTGCTATTCTCTGAACAGGATTTGATAAAACTGAATCTTTTGAAGGCGTTTCCCCTCTAAATGTGAAAACTGAGTAATAATATATTTGACCAGGCTCAGCTTTAGTATCTTCATAAAGGGTTTGTGTTGTTTTAACCAAAATTTCGCCATCTTTGACACTTGATGGCGGTGTATTTTTTTTTCTAATAACCCAATATTCTATATCACCAATTGATTGACTTTTGCGCCAGGAGATTGATATTGACTGAGTATTTTTTGTTGAAATTTTTAAATCATTTGGTGGAGCAGGAGGGAGTTTATTCATGCCATCTATTGCGCTTTGGCAATCTTTTGATTCTGAAATTGCGTTTTGATATGAATTAATAATATCTTTCTCATTTTTAAACCCCAATGCCTTTTTTACCCAAGCCTCGGCAGATTTTATTTTATTATCAATAAAGCTTTCTTTTGATAATTCAGGATGATTATTATTTAATTTTTTAAGTTCTGATAAAAATTGTTTTGCTTTATAAAAATATTTGTCTTTTATTGATTTGTGTAATTTTTGAATAAGCTGATTATTACTGGTAGAATAATCTTTTATTATTTTATTTGCTTCAATAATATCATTATTACCAGGCCAATATACATCAGCTTCTCTAAACAGGGATTCAGCTTTTTCATAATCTTTACTTGCTAATGCAAGCTTACCTTCTTTTATAAGTTTAAGTGCATTTGGCATATCCCCAATATGAAAACCACACCTTGAACAAGACACAGAATTATTCGAATTTTTTGTATTACATCCAGGGCATATTAATTCAAGTGGTGTTCCGCATCCAATACAGTTTATATGAGAATTATGGTTTAATAATCCGCATATTCCGCATTGCTTCATATCATCAACAGATAGTTTTTTTGATATTTCTAAAGTCCATTTTTTCTTTTTAGAATATTCATGAATATATTCTATAGCATCTTCTTTAGATAACCCTAAACCAACACCTCTTTTAACAAGAGCATCAAATTCTTCTGCCTGAATAATACTGTCCATACCAGCAATGTCAATATCATTATCAAGGCTTGATAATGACAGGTGCTTTCTTGTAAGATCATATGATTCTTTACTATCTTTAGTTTTAAAAACTTTAAAACAAAGTCCAGCAAGCACCTCACTGGAAGTAACAAAAGCATCTTTTTGAGCAATTTTTCGAATTTCTTTTTCTTTTTCTTGTGAACGAGTAATAAGTGTTTTTATACTTGAATTACAAGACAACTCAAGAAATTCATAAAGATCTTTTTTACCAACTATTTGTAGTTCACTATTTATACGCTTTTCAATTGTTTTATCTAATGGTTTTATTTTTTGGGTTGATTTTTTTTCTTTGTTATCACCTTTAATGGGACAACCTTTAATTCTTTTTCGTATTTCAGATTCTTCAGTAGAAAATTTTTTAGACAGGTTTTTAATCTCTTGATCTGTAACATAACCCTTACTTGATATTATCTTGATAGCATTATCAATTTTATTAAATTTAACCCTTTCTTCTTCTATAAGTATTTTTTTAGCCCTTTGAACTTCTTCACGCCTGAAATCATTATCCGCCATATTTTTACGCATATCAGTAATCAAACCAAGCAATCGTTGAGCGTCTCTTCCTTTTGTAGGATGATTTCTAAGTCTTCCCCATTCTACTTGTTTACTCTTTATTGCTGTTTCAATTATATTTGTATCATTTTCTGGAGGATCTATTGAAAGATCTAGTAGTATATAAAAAT
>Ga0272440_1001945_pt1 | contig 16422 bp, 6 predicted proteins | sample SSMMMBAug17_FD_192440 | JGI IMG/M metagenome (GOLD analysis project Ga0272440, IMG submission 192440) | Marine sediment archaeal communities from Little Sippewissett salt marsh, Falmouth, MA, United States - SSM-MMB-Aug17 | ecosystem: Environmental > Aquatic > Marine > Wetlands > Sediment ... | reverse complement strand
CGTCAGTAATTTTTTCAACTGGTTGTTTTTTTTGACGCCCAAATCTAAAGATTTGGGACTCCAGCCTGTATCTAAAAAACTATAAAACTTTCATGGTTTGTTGTGATAACAAATCATGGAAGTTCTTGAAAATCATTTCCCAGGGCTTCGGCGATGACACCCTGGCTAGTATATAACACCATTTCAGGGCTAAGAAGTTGAATCACTATACTTGAAAATTTCTATTTTACTGTAAATTATGATTCTAAAAAAAAATGAAGAATTGATTTTTTCCAGCTTACTTTTACATACGACCCTTTATGACAAACTCTACAGATTTAGTCATAAAGATTTTGGCAAGGCGCCAGATCAAAATTATCCGCAGGCGTACAATAGTACGTTGAGGACGAATTTTTATCTGGGAACACAGTCCAAAATCTTTATTACTAAATCTGTATATTTAATCAATTCCTTCTTTGATCTTTATAATAGCTGCTTCCTCTTATTTTTTTGGCTTGTTTTTTGACCTCAGAAGCAACAGATGCAATATGACCATATGAATTATATATTCGATCTCTTGTTGAAATAACTGCTATTGATAAAGATAATATATTGAATTTTTTGATATTTCCTTGTCTATCTTTACTTTCATAATACCCTTTTTTACAAGTTTCAATATCATGAAACTGTATAATTCCAGAATCAAATTTTTCAATAATTACTTTGCATAATTCTTCAATCCCCTGTGCCCTGCAAATAGCAATAAAGTCATCACCTCCAACATGACCAATAAAACTCTTTAAATCCCATTCAGTAATAATTTTTTTTAATAACGATCCTAAAAATTGAAGAACAAAATCTCCTTGTTCAAATCCAAAATTATCATTAAAGGGTTTAAAATTATCAAGATCAAAATACAAAACAGCAAATACTTGATTTGAAATAATTCGACTCTCAATATTTTCCTTAATTAAATAATTACCTGGTAAGCCTGTTAAAGGATTGGCTTGTTGTGCAAGTTTAATCTTTTGTTCAGTTATACGTTCTAATATATGATGAACCTTTACAATACCATAATATAATCCATTTTTTACAATAATTACAGCATCGTAAATAGTACGTTCACTTCGATTTAAAACTCGTTGTGAAACATCTTCAAGTGGAGTATTAAAATCAAAAACAAGGGCAGGCTCTACTAAAGTTTTAATATTTTTTAAATAAAAAAGATCATAACCAAATCTTTGACCAAGTCGATAAAAAAGTTCGCGTTTATTTACTATTCCAACTGGAACTTTTCCATTTAAAATGGGAATAGTAGTCAATGTTTCATTATTGTTAAAACATTCTGAAACTTTTGAAACCATTTCATTTTCTTGCACAGGTTCTACAAATAAACTTAATGAACCTATAATACTATATGGATTTTTATTATTAATACTTTTATTTCTTTCATTAATATCTAAAATTGTTTCATAGGCTTTTTTTGAACAACAACTAATATTCTTATCTGGTTTTCCTAAATAATAGCCCTGTGCAAGATCAACTTTTAAATCAATAAGTACTTTCAATTCTTCTTTTTTTTCAACGCATTCAGCTACTACTATTGTGTTTATTTCATGACAAAATGTTACAAGGGATTTTAGTAAACGCCTTTTCTTAATAGATTTATGTATATCCGAAACTAAAAAACCATCAATTTTTACCATATAAGGTTCGATTTGCAATAACATTTTTAGATCTGAAAAACCAGATCCCAAATCATCTATTGCAATTCTAAAACCTTGATTACGATAATAATCTACTGCCTTCTTAAATAAACAATAATTCTCAATATAACATCTTTCAGTTAATTCAAGAATTATTGTGTTTTTTATATTTGTTAATTCACTAATAAGAGCTAAAGTTGTACCTTTTTCATAATTAGTTGATTTTATAACAGATGGACATATATTTATTGTTAAATAACCAGGAATTTGCAATTCATTTGCACTTATTAAAGCTTTTTTTCTGCATATTTTTTCTAATCGAGCAGTTGCACCAAATTTTTGGGCTGTTAGAAACAAATCTTCTGGATTTTTTATAATATCATATTTATTAAGACGGCTAAGTGCTTCATATCCAAAAACATCACCAGTCTTCAATTCTATTAATGGTTGAAATACTGAATAAATAAGTTCATTTTCAATGATATTAAATAAATGTTCACCTTTTTTTATCTCTGTGTTTGTAATTACACAGGGTTGAGTTTGGATCATAGACATATAATCTCCTTGTAATTGAATGCGATAAAAAAGTTATAAATCGTAAATTTTAAAATAAATGCTTTGTTTGGAGTCCTAAATCCTTAGATTTGGCCCTCAGTTACCTTTTTCAATTCTTTTTTTCAGTAAAATCTAAAAATTTGGCACATAGTCTACAAGGTTTATGTTTTTTTTCTTATTGAATATAAAGGGAAATATTCGGAATTTGGGACTCCACCTGCATCCCTAAAATTTAACGATTTACTTTTTAGTCCATTTTACCTTTAAAATTGATTTATATTTACCAAAAAACATTAATGAGATATCAAAAATATGCCAGGTCCAAATTCAAAGGGTATTTAAAATCATTTAGAAAATAAAAAAACAATTTAAAAAACAATTCTGTCTAATGTAACTAATATATTTAATTTAAGCATGATTATTTAAAATTTTAAAGAATTACTAATCCTAAAGAATTATTCAAAAATAAAAAATTAAATGATATTATGTATATAAGATAGAATTATCAGCTTTTGTGTTATGATAAAGAAATTGATATAATTGAAATGTTTATCGAAATTTTTGTCTAAAAAACAAATAGTTCAGCAGGAATTTTGATTGAATATAAGAAAAAAACAATAAATCATAATAAAATTATTTAAATTTAATAAAAAATTGTTAATTTTATGTTAAGAATTATTTAAAAAATTGTTAATAATTGTATTAACTATAGTTTCCTTTCGATAAGCATTGTTTATTTGTTGTTTTTTGCTTATTGGACAGAATACCGATTGCTAAAGCACGCGGCTCTGATTCATCAATATATACTTGTTAACAGAGCCGCGTGCGTTAGCAAGCGGTTTGTGATTAATGCCAAAAATATATATGTCAAGGTATGATTGCCGAAAGGACACGAACAATAAATTCGAAAATATTATTTTAATTTAGTCAACTACATTTTATTGTTGACATTTTTATTCATATGTATAAAAGAAAAGTATTAATTAAATGTTGTTCTTTAATATCATCATTAACCTTTTTAATGATGGATATATCTTTTAAAAATCAGTTTTAAAATTTGATTAATTGTTTACCTCCCACGAATTTATATTTTACAAATTTATAAATGACTACATAAAATATTTCTTAAAATTATATTTATAAAATGTTCCCCTTGATTTTTTTTATACAACCAATTAACAGCTCCTTTTGATTTTTCTTGATTCTTTATAACCAATTAACCATTCATATAGTTTTTTATTATTATTATAATCCTTTTAATTAAATATATCCTATTTTATAATAATCAAATTTAATAGAAATGTCGGATACTTATCTGCATTGTTTTTATTATTTATAAACCTTCTAATAGCTTCCTGCTATTTCTATAAAGTAATCAAATTTTAGAGCCCCTTTGGTAAGCATGCTTGACTTTAACAAAAATCGAGATCGAATTCCCCCCTTGAGGGGAGGTAGGGGGTTGTTTGTGTTAGAAGTACAAACGCATAACACCCCCCTACACCCCCCTCAAGGGGGGAATTCGATCTTGGTTTTTGTTAAAGTCAAGCATACTTACCGAAATGACTCAAATTTTAGAAAAATATAGTTTTTTTGCCTTGTTGCATTATTAAACGATTTTTATTTCCTTTCAAAAACCATTAAATTTTTTTTGTTCTTTTAATTTTATAATTAATCAATAATTTCAATATAATATATTAATTTACAAATGTTTTTTTGTAAAAGTTTTTAATGTTCATAACAAAATAAATGTTTTGTTAAATAATAACAGCTCTTAAATAAAGTAAGGGGGACTCATGAAAACCTATTTATCGTTGATATTTTTATTATTTTTTTCATTTAATTCAGTTTTTGGATTAGATATTAATTGGTCAAAAATAGATTTAAAACAATCAAATTATTATTATTCAATTTGGGGTTTATCTGAAGATGATATTTATATTTCAGGTAATAATGGTAATATAAGTCATTATAATGGTGTAGATATAAGCAGAATCGATACAAAAACTAATGAACATCTTTGGAGTATATGGGGGTCATCAGGTAATAATATTTTTGCTGTAGGAACAAGAGGAACAATTATTCATTATGATGGAACTACATGGAATAATATCAAAACTGATTATAATAATAATCTATATGATATTTGGGCGAGTTCATCAGATAATGTTTATGTTGTTGGAGAAGGTATTGTACTTCATTATAATGGAATAAAATGGAATAAGCTTGAAATTGGATTATCTGATATAATTTTTTTTAGTATTTGGGGAAATTCACCAGATGATATCTATATTGCAGGGGACTCTGGATTTATTTTACACTTTGATGGTTTCAAATGGGTTCAACATGAAACAAATGTTTATTCACAATTGTGGGGAATATGGTCAAATTCAAAAGATACATTTGCTGTTGGTTCTCCATGGAAATACCAAAGTACATTTTTGCATTATAATGGTCATGAATGGAAAAATATAAAAAATGATTATAATGTTCATTTATGGGATGTCTGGGGCATTGATGAAACCAATATTTTTGCTGTTGGTGATTCTGGAAAAATATTTCATTATAATGGAAAGGAAATCCAGCTTGTAGAAACAAAATCAAGCAGCAGATTATTATCAATATGGAAAAATAATAATACAGTATATGCTTTAAGTGAAAACAATGGCATTTATTATAATTCTTTTGATAATAATAATATAGAAAAAAATACCCCCCCTACAATTATTGGTAATTTTGAAATTACACAAAACGAAGATGAATATAGTAAACAAATATTATTTGAAATTAACGATGCACAAAGCCCTGCAAGCGAACTTGATGTATATGTAACTTCATCTAATCAGGCTTTGATACCTGATAATAATCTCATTATTAAAGGTGATGGTAAAAATAAAATTCTTGAAATTTCTCCAGTCAAAGATGAATATGGAGCATCAACAATAATTCTATTTGTTAGTGATTCAATTGAAACAACCATAAAAACATTTAAATATAAAGTAAATCCTGTAAATGATCCTCCAAAATTCGAAGGGGGTTCACCATTAGAAATTTATGAAGACTCAGGCTCTCAAATTATCAATAATTGGGCATCAAATATTATAACCGGTCCAGAAAATGAATTAGATCAAAATTATTCATTTTTTGTAGAAACTGATAATCCTGATTTGTTTTTAGAAACTCCATTTATTAAAAATGATGGTACATTAATATTCAAACCTAAACCAGATATGTTTGGACTTGCAAATTTATCTGTTTTTTTAAAAGATAGCGGTGGTGTTATAAATAATGGTATAGATATAAGCCCAAAATTCTTTTTTTACATTAATATTATTTCTGTAAATGATTCTCCTGAATTTACTAAAGGTATAAATATTAATGTATATGAAGATTCTGGTTTTCAAAGCTATTTAAATTGGGCAACTAATATAAGTCCAGGAAATTATGAAAATTTTAATCAAAATATTTCATTTGTTTTAGATACTGATAATAAAGATTTGTTTTCTCAACTGCCATCTATTTCAGCTAATGGCACATTAACATTTGTACCCGCAGCTGATAAAAATGGCATTGCAAATATTACTGTTCAATTGATTGACAATGGCGGTATTGATTTTGGTGGTAAAGACAGAAGTAAAACTCAGTCATTTACAATTAATATTATCCCTGTTAATGATTTACCAGAATTTCAAATAGGAAAGGATATCGAAATATGGGATGATTCTGGAAGTCAGATAATAAAAGATTGGGTGAAAGATATTAAAGCAGGGCCTATTGATGAAATAGATCAAAATCTTAAATTTGTTTTGTATTGCAACAATCCTGAGCTTTTTTCATATGAGCCAGAAATTACTCCTGATGGAACATTAATGTTTTGTCCTATAAAAGGAAAAACAGGACAATCACTTGTAAGTGTTAGGCTTTTTGATAATGGGGATGAAATAAAAAATGAAAATATTCAAACATTTTCAATTTATGTCAAAAAATCAATAAATATCTCAGGGAAAATAAAATATTATAGTAATGGATATCCAATTAATAATGTTTTATTAACATTAGAAGGTGAAAAGTCTTATACTACAGTTTCTGATGTAAATGGTTTTTATGAATTTATTCATATTGAACAAGGTAATTACAGATTATATCCTTCTAAAAAAGATGATTTAGGAGCATTAAGTGCAACTGATGCTTCTGAAATTTTTAGATATGCTGAAAATAATAATAGTCTTAGTTGTTTTGAAATGATAGCAGGTGATGTCTCACAAAATGGTACAATAAGCAGTATTGATGGCTCAAGAGTTGCCAGTTATAGAGCTGGTTTATTAGACTGTCTTAATGATGAATGTGTCAACTGGGTTTTTATTGAAGATACTGCTGCATCAGAATTTTCTATAAAGAAAAAAGCTTTCAACTATAAAAAACAATGTACTGATTGGCCAGAAATACCATATTCATTTGAAAGAAATTATAATAATATTCAATCCAGCCTTAGTGAAGAAGATTTTATAGGTATTAGACTTGGAGATATTACTGGAAACTGGCCCAAAATAGAGGATGTTGAAGAAAAATATTCAAATAATCAACAAAATAGTACAGTAGAAAATAACCTTATTTTAAAAACATTTAACCCAATAATAGTGCCGGTAATATTAAATGATTACTATGATATTAAAGGTATAGATATTGATGTTAATTATGATAAAAATATTTTAATTTCAAAAGGAGCAAATCTTAATGAAGATATTTTAGAAAGCCAAAATTACGAATTAATAGTAAATAATAAATTTGATATTGGAAAAATTACAATTTTAGTTTCAGCAAAAAATGAAATATTACCCAAAAAGGGCACAATTTTAAATTTAATTTTTGAACCTGTTAAAAATGATTTAAACAAATTAGATAATGCAAAAATAATATTTGAAACATTTGAATGTAATGAATTAAAACAAGATATACAAAATATAAATCTAAGACAAACTGAAATTGTTAATTGTTTAATTAATGGTCAGGTTAAAACTGATGTTTTTGGTGATGAAATAAATATTAAAGGAGCAACAATTGTTTTACAATCAGCAGATAAACAGTATTATGAATCAACAATAACTGATGAATCAGGCAAATTTTCATTTTGTAATATTATTGATGGGATATATGAAATTTCAGCAATTTCAGAATATTTTCAAACAAAAAAAATGATAATATCACAATCAAATGAAAACAATATATATAATTTCAATATGGATCAACCACCTTTACCATGCAATGATGATGATTTATTGAAAATCTATAAAACTAACAAATTAAATAGCTTTGATATTGGAAATGATGGCAAAAAAGGAATTCCTGAAGCAATTGATGCTCTTAAGGCTGCAAGTGATATAAATATAGGTGAGTAAAATTCCTAATACAGATTTAGTGTTAAAGATTTTGGAAATATTGGGGCAAACTTTATTTTCTTTAATTAAAAAAAGAAACGAATTCAAGTATTTGAATCGTTAAATTTAGATATATTTAATTTGATTGGATTTTTTAAGGTGTGATATTTAAAAAGAAATTATGAATTCTTATTACCATTTTTAAAAATTTTCAAAGATCAAAAATTTATTGTTAAATATTTTTGTTAAAATATAATAAAAATTTAATAAATTGTAAGTTTATAGATTTTTGACTTTTTACGAGACTATCAAATTTATATAGATCTACGCCTCTGCTATCGAAACTAATTCAACCCAAATGGCATCCTCACATCAAATTAGCCCCCGCTTTGCCCATTTTTGCCCCTTATCAGTGTTTTAGCACATTATTTAAATCCACCGATTTTAGTCGGTGGTTGTTTAGTTTTACATCTACAAAATATTCTTGCAAAAAATTATTTATTCATGTATAATTTATTCTTTTAATTTATTAATTGAATTGCATTTATTATGTTCATTTACTTATATTCTAAATGATAAATTTATAATGGATTTTCGACTAATTGTTATTATTCTTAAATACATTTTTCATATTATTCAATAAAATACAATGATAGATCAAAAACCTGTTGAACTGACTTTTCATTAATAAATGGCAATTTAAAGAATTTTTTAGTATTTAAATTTTAAAGTATTAAACAATTAGGAGGGACAATGAAGGGTAATTTTAGAAGAATTTTTTTACTTATCTTATTAATTTTTTTATTTTTTTCAACATCAAGCTTTGCAGGTCTTTTAGAAACATTAGGTCTTGGTTCAAAAGCAACATCACTTGGCGGAGCATTTGCTGCTTATGCAGATGATCCTTTTGCAGTACACTATAATCCAGCAGGTCTTACACAAATTAATAGAATGACCATATCAAATGGTGTACATACTGCTTTTCCAGTTATAAAAATTAGTAACTTTCTTGTGGATGATGAAATAGGTAAATGGGTTGAACAAGGAAATGAGTTTGATCTTCCACATGATCAACTATTTAGCAATTATTTTGATTTTAAAAATGCAGCTAAAGTAGTACCGGCACCTCATCTTGCAGTAGCAACTCCTTTGAGTAAAAAATTATTTTTTGGTTTTGGATTTTATTCACCTTTTGGTGCAGAAGCTCATTGGAATCCAGACCCTATTCTAAATCCAGGAGCTTTTAATGCAACATATGGTAAATGTGTTAGAATTGCAGCTACTCCAACACTGGCATATAAAGTAAACAAACATTTATCAATTGGAGCAGGTATAGGTCTTGGAATGACCGAAGTTAAAAGTGAAAGAATAGTATATTTACATCCAAAAATCAGAGAGAGACTTCAAAGAAATAAAAATGCTTTTGAAAATGCTAATGACTATGGATATATGTATAGAAAAACATCTGCTGTTCTTGATAGTGTAAACAGAAAAGCAGTTGCTGAACTTATGGACCTATTCAATTATTCATTTAATGTCGGCCTGATGTTTAAACCTAATGAAAAAGTAACTTTTGGAGTTACATACAGAAGTAGAACTCGTGTTGAACTTGAAGGTGAACTTGAAATTGAAGGAATAGGTACATACGAGGGGATACCAACAATAACTGATGCTGAAACAACTTTTGATAACCCTGCTCAATGGCAGTTTGGAGTTAGATGTCAACCAACAGAAAATTTTTCTATTGAGCTTGACTATGTTTGGACAAATTGGGATATTATTGATACAATGGCTGTTTACTTTAATCCAGAATTATTAGATTCAAAGTCTGATGATATTTCAGATAAATATCTCAAAAATACAAATCAGCTAAAATTTGGATTTGAATGGATTGCTGATGACAAACTTACAATTAGAGGCGGTTATTTTTACGACCCCTCTCCTGTTCCTGATGACACTTTTGATATGGCATCTACTGATGTTGATAAATCTGTTTACACTCTTGGCGTTGGAGTAAAATGTCCTGAATTAAGCAAAGGAAGATTGCATCCTTTATTACAAGGTGATATTACCATTGATGGCGTTTTTCAATTTATAACCTCTTATGAAGAAAGACAGGTAGGTCAAATCGGAGAAGGCAGTGAGTCTTTAAATAAGTCTTATAATTTCGAATACGAAGAAGATTTAGGGCTAGAATCTTATGGAACTCAAGTTTCATTAAATGCTGAAATGCATATATGGGCAGTTGGCTTTACATTAAACTATATGTTTTAAAAAAAAAAATTTTTTTTGATTTTATTATAAAATATTTCATATTTATAAATATTCAGGGATAAAAAAATGAGATTAAACAAAATTAACGATAATTGGGATTTGATAATTATTGGTGGTGGTATAACAGGAGCAGGTATTCTTAGAGAAGCATCCAGGATGGGTATTAATGTATTATTAATAGAACAAAAAGATTTTGCATGGGGAACTTCAAGCCGTTCCTCAAAACTGGTTCATGGTGGATTAAGGTATTTAAAAGATGGGAGAATTTTTTTAACAAGAGACTCTGTTGTTGAGCGAGAAAGACTTTTAAGGGAAGCACCAGGACTTGTTGAGCCAATTGGTTTTTTAATGCCAATATTTAAAAATTCTGGGCCTGGTCGATGGCTAATTGAAATTGGATTGACTTTATATGATTTACTGGCATTTAAAAGGCAGCATAACTATTTTGATAAAGAAAGCTTTAAGAAAATTGTACCACAAATTAATGATAAGGATTTAACTGGTGGTTTTCGCTTTATTGATGCACAGGTTGATGATGCCCGGCTTGTTCTTAGAGTAATTAATGAAGCTGTTGAAAATGGTGCAACAGCATTAAACTATATAGAGGCAGTTTCAATAATTCGCAATGAAAGCGGTGATCTTGTTGGAGTTAAAGTTTTTGACCCGGAAACAAATGACAGCAAAATACTTTCAACAAAAGCCGCAATCAACGCCTCTGGAGCATGGGCAGAAAAACTGCATCCATCACCTGATTCAAAATTACATATACGCCCCCTCAGAGGTAGTCATCTTATATTTCCTGCTGATGTTCTTCCAATTAAAGAAGCTGTCAGCTTTCAACATCCTGAAGATAACAGACCAGTTTTTGGATTTCCCTGGGAAGGCGCAGTATTGTTTGGTACAACTGATTATGATCATAATAAAGATTTAAACCTTGAACCACGTATCTCAAAAGAAGAAGTTACGTATCTAATGAATGCTGTTAATTCCTTATTCCCATCGTTGAATATTTCATTATCTGATTGTATTGCTACAATTGCAGGAGTAAGACCGGTTCTAAGTCAAGGAAAACTCGATCCCTCAAAAGAATCAAGAGAACATGTTGTATGGATCGATAAAGGACTTGTTACTATTACCGGCGGAAAATTGACTACATTTAGAAGACTTGCATGGGATGCTTTGAAAGCTGTAAAGCCATTTTTATCTATTACAAAATTAAGTGGAAAAGGTGATCCTGTTTTTTCAAAAATTACTGTTTCAAAACCTTCAGATAAAAAAATATCAGATGAATCCTGGAAAAGAATTTGTGGACGTTATGGAAATAAAGCACTTGATATTGTTAATCAGGCTGATAACAAAGACCTTGAAAATATTCCCGGTACTTACACATTATGGGCTGAATTACCACATGTTGCTAATGAATATATTATAAATCTTTCTGATTTATTGCTAAGAAGAGTTAGAATAGGATTACTAACTCCTGATGGTGGTATGCAGTTTATGGATAGAATTAAAGACTTATGCAGTCCATATTTACAATGGGATGAGCAGACCTGGAAAAAACAAATAGAAAATTATTATGATCTATGGATAAGTTCTTATAAATTATAATCCAAATGCCCTTTTTTTTAGAATACGCATAGGTTGTTCATAACAAGTATTGATTATATTATAGTTATAACAAAAACCCTTAATCAATAGCATTGAGGGTTTTCCCTGAGCTTGTTATATAACGCTTTCAGGGCTAAAAATATGCATCTTAATATTTAAAATATAATCAGAAATAGGCGTATATAATGGATTTGGGAGGATGGACAATGCTGTTGAATTAATGAATTGAAGTCTTAAAATCTTTAGATTTGGGAGTGTATATTACAAATTAATATATAAATACATATTTTCTTGTTATTATTTTACGCCCAAATCTAAAGATTTGGATATCCAATTCTTAATTCAAAAGTTTTGCTCCACCATCCATTGGATACGCCTATAAGAAATAAAATCACTACAGATTTAGTCATAAAGATTTTGGACTTCGTTCCCAGATAAAAATTCGTCCTTAACGTACTATTGTACGCCTGCGGATAATTTTGATCTGGCGACTTGCCAAAATCTTTATGACTAAATCTGTATTTGTTATGGATTACAGAAAAAAAAATTTTTTAAATCAGGGTTAAGGATATCTTGCCCCAATGATACCACCCAAAATAATAACAAGTTATAAGACACTAATAATAATAAACAGGTGTTTATATGAACAATAAAGATTTGATTTTGTCAATTGATAATGGAACACAAAGTATAAGAGCTCTTATTTATGATTTAAATGGTCAATTGCTTGCAAAAGAAAGAGTTACTTTTGAGCCATATTTTTCAAAAAAGCCTGGCTGGGCAGAGCAGAATCCAGAAGTATTTTGGAATTCATTATGCACTGCATGTCAAAATTTATTTGCTGATAACAGCCAATATAAAAAACGAATAGCAGGTGTTGCATTAACTACTCAGAGAGGTACTGTAATAAATTTAGATAAAGACGGCAATCCACTTAGACCAGCAATTTTATGGCTTGATCAAAGAAAAATTGATAATCCCCCTTCAGCTGGTTTTTTATGGGAGCTAATTTTCAGACTTTTAAAAGTGAATGACACAGTTAATCACTTTAAAAAAGAGGCTGAAATAAATTGGATTTATAAAAATCAACCAGAAGTATGGAAAAAAACATATAAATTTTTATTATTATCAGGATATCTTACTTATAGATTAACTGGTGAATATATTGATTCAGTTGGTTGTCAGGTTGGTTATATTCCATTTGATTACAAAAAACAAACATGGGCTCAAGATTGGGACTGGAGATGGAAAGGCTGTGCTATTAATAGAGATATAATGCCCGAACTTGTTTCACCAGGTAAACATCTTGGATATATAACAAAACAGGCTTCAAAAGATTCTGGTATTCCAGCAGGACTTCCTCTTATAGCTGCAGCAGCAGATAAAGCATGTGAAGTAATTGGCTCAGGCAGTTTAGACCCTTCTGTTGGTTGTTTAAGCTATGGAACCACTGCAACTATTAATGTTACAAGTCAGAAATACTTTGAAGCAATTCCATATCTGCCGCCTTATCCTTCAGCAGTTCCTGATTATTATACAATTGAGGTTCAAATCTTTAGAGGTTTCTGGATGGTAACCTGGATTAAGAAAATTTTAGATTTAGACGATGAATCACAATTTGATGCTCTGGTTAAAGATATCCCGCCTGGTTCTATGGGACTGGTTTTGCAGCCATATTGGTCACCAGGTGTAAGATTTCCAGGACCAGAAGCAAAAGGCTCTATTCTAGGGTTTGGAGATGTCCATACAAAGGGTCATATTTGCAGAGCTATTCTTGAAGGTCTCGCATATGCATTAAGAGAAGGTAAAGAACGTATAGAAAATCGTATAAAAATTCCAATAACCAGCTTAAGAGTTTCCGGAGGTGGTTCTCAAAGTGAAGTTGCAATGCAGGTGACTGCTGATATATTTGGTTTACCAACTCAAAGACCCCATGTTTATGAAACTTCTGGTCTTGGTGCTGCTATAGATGCTGCTGTTGGATTGGGAATGTATTCAAATTTTAAAGATGCTGTAACCAACATGACTCATATTGGTGATTTTTTTGAACCAAACCAGAAAAATTATGAAATGTACAATGATTTATATAATAAAGTTTATATAAAAATGTACAAAAATCTTAAGTCTCTTTATGAAAGAATTAGAGAAATTACTGGCTATCCAACATAATTTACAGATTTAGTCATAAAAAAATTTGAGTGTAACCAAAATTGCCGGTCAACATCTTTTATGCACGATTTTCGGTAATTGAAATTTACATGCAAGTTATCATCTTTAAATTTCGAGGGACTCAGCGCTGAAAGCACGAATTATTACAGCCCAGGGCGTAGCCCTGGGATTACGCAAAACCATGATCTTAGCCCTGAAAGGGCGAATTAATATACGAATTAATTATTAATGCGCCCTTTCAGTGCTAAGATCATCGTAGTTCATTACCCAGGGCATTATTTTTTTGACTAAAATCTGTATTTCAAATATATTTCTACTATTTAATTATGACAATCAATAGAAAAATCTATCTAAATATGAAGACATTGAAAGAGGCAAGAGAAATTTTTTTCGATTGCTTTTTTGACAGGCTTCAAAAAAAGACTCAAAAAATTGACGTTATGAAAAGTGTTAATAGAGTCTTATCAGAAGCTGTTTTTGCCAAAATCTCCTCTCCAAATTATCATGCAGCTGCTATGGATGGTATTGCAGTATTAGCTGAAAATACTTTTTTTGCAAATGAAAATAATCCGCAAACTTTGAAAATTGGCTGTGATGCTTTTTATGTAAATACTGGACATGTTATGCCAGATAATACTAATGCTGTAATAATGATAGAGAATATTTGTGAAATTAACAAAGATGAAATTCAAATTGAAGCACCTGCTTATCCCTGGCAGCATGTAAGAAAAATTGGCGAAGATATAGTTAAAACAGAAATGTTATTTCCTCAAAATCATGAAGTAACACCATATTGCATTGGAGCATTGATTGCCGGAGGAATTTTTAAATTAAATGTATGGAAAAAACCAGAGATTTTAATAATTCCTACTGGATCTGAATTAGTTGATTTCAATGGATTAGATTTATCAAATCTCAAACCAGGTCAGATAATTGAATCAAACTCTTCTCTAATTGGCAGTTTAGTTAAATTCTATGGTGCTGTATTTCAAAGACATGATATTGTTGAAGATGATCCTGAATTGATATCAAATGTAATAAATAAAAATATAGATAAATATGATATTATTTTAATAAATGGCGGATCATCTGCCGGGCAAAAGGATTATTCTTATCAATCTATTGAAATGACAGGTGAAGTATTAATTCATGGTGTAACAATAATGCCGGGGAAGCCTGTTGTAATCGGCAAGGTTAAACAAAAACCAGTTTTAGGAATGCCTGGTTACCCTGTTTCTTCTATTATTGTCTTTGAACAATTTATTATGCCCCTTATATGCCATTTGACTGGACGACCTGAAGTAACAAAAAATCAAATAAAAGTAATACCATCAAGAAAATTCACTTCAAAATCAGGCATTGAAGAATTTTTAAGAGTAAAATTAGGTAATGTAAGAGATAAAATTATTGCTGCCCCTTTACCAAGAGGAGCTGGCTTAATAACATCAATTACTGAAGCAGATGGGATTATAAGAATACCAAATCATATTGAAGGAATAAGTGAAGATGAAACTGTTTATGCTCATTTATTAAAGCCATTAAAATCTATTGAAAATACAATTATTGCAGTTGGAAGCCATGACAATACAATTGATGTTTTAGCTGACGAAATAAAAAAAAATAATTCATTGTTAACCCTTGCTTCTAACCATGTTGGAAGCATGGGAGGAATTTTGGCCATAAAAAAAGAAACATGTCATTTTGCAGGTATTCATTTATTAGATACAAACGATGGTACTTATAATATTTCTTATATTAATAAATATTTAAAAAATATAAAACTAAATCTTATTAATTTAGTAATTAGAGAGCAGGGGCTGATTATTCAGAAATCAAATCCTAAAAATATTAGATCAATTGAAGATATTAGCAGAAAAGATATTAGCTTTATTAACAGACAAGCTGGTTCAGGAACAAGAATATTACTAGATTATAAATTAAAAAAGGCAAATATTGATCCAGATATAATAAATGGATATGAATCAGAAGAATATACTCATATGGCAGTGGCTGCAAGTATAGCCAGCGGTTCCGCAGATATGGGGCTTGGAATTCTATCTGCCGCCAGAGCTCTTGATCTTGATTTTATTCCTGTAATATCAGAACAATATGATCTAATTATTCCTGATGATATTTTTAAAAGCAAAAATATTCAATTACTGCTGAAAATAATAAGATCGGATACATTTAAAAAAAGAGTAATCAGCCTTGGGGGTTATAACACCCAAAAAACTGGTTTGATTATATATAAATTATAAAAATAATATGCCAGTCCATAACAGGTAATCCAAATACTTGGAGACGAGTTCATAGAGTCAAGGCATGTCTTGTCTCTACAGTTAAGGTGATTTCCAGAAAATAATTTACCAATAAATAAATTATGTGTTATAGAGAGAACTGAACTTTTTGCCGAGAACGAATCCCCCCTTGAGGTGGGTTAGGGGGGGGTTGTTTTGGAACCTCTATAAAAATGGCATGCAAGAAGAATTCTTATTGGCAAGACTACTGATATTTTACCATGAGTTAATTTTTATGCAAAACAAATCATTTAAAAAAAGGAGCCCTTTCGGTAAGTATGCTTGACTTTAACAAAAAACAAGATCGAATTCCCCCCTTGAGGGGGGGGAAGGGCAATGTCATTCGAAGAAACGATATCAGCAGAATGCACAACAAAAACAATATCGGTATTTGCTGTAATTTCAATATGTTATAAAACAACATACAATAATAATTCACATTTACCATAATTTAGATGC
>Ga0272440_1001944_pt1 | contig 16422 bp, 9 predicted proteins | sample SSMMMBAug17_FD_192440 | JGI IMG/M metagenome (GOLD analysis project Ga0272440, IMG submission 192440) | Marine sediment archaeal communities from Little Sippewissett salt marsh, Falmouth, MA, United States - SSM-MMB-Aug17 | ecosystem: Environmental > Aquatic > Marine > Wetlands > Sediment ... | reverse complement strand
TATCTAAAAGCACTTTTTTCAGCATCCTTATCATATGATAATTATGATCATTTTAAAAAGAACCTTGCTACTGTAGTTATTTGAGATAATTATTGTTCCACAATTTAACATAGGTATGCTAAAAATCCTATGTCCGATGGCGAAGGTAAACCATGAACCCATATATGTTCGTTTTTGGTTTTAGTAAAATGTCAAAACATGTATCAGGGGCAAATTTTAAAAAGCGAATCAAATTTTGTCCGCCCGATCAATATCATAATAGTATTGAAGCAAATTCACCCATAATGATTTGCCGAAGCGTCTGGGTCGGATCAAAAACAAATAACTGGGCAGTTTTAAATGAGATCCTTTTTTTTCAAGAGTTCCTTAACAAATGCAATTTCATCCTCTTTGGTTTCGATAATATTATCCAGCCGTGCATTGAGAACATGTGCTAAAATCTTACTGTACATGGGACCGGGAGGAACGTCCAGATTTTTTAAATCTTTTCCTGTGATATGTGTTTTTAATCTTTTTAATCGAGAATGGTAATTAGACAACATTCGAATCACATTTTTCTTTTTCGCTGATGCCATCATGTATAACAAAATTTCAGTTTTAAAAAATTTGATTGAGTAATACAGTTCACTATTTTTGATGGTTTCCTTAGATGATTCCAAAGATCTTAGAAGCCGCAAAGCGTTGTTTCTTTCCTTACAAAACATCTCCTTGTATTGGCTTGAAATGTCTAATTCGTTACACACATTCTGAATGATGGCCGGTTGCACATCATTTATCAAGGCCATGAAATAAACTGCCCATTTTACATATGATTCGTCGATAAACAATAATTCATGCCATGCCAATACTTTTTTTATTTCACCAAAACGTCTGATCATTTCATTATTGCACTGAACATTTTCATGCATCATTTTTAAAATACCATATTCATGCAAGCGTTTGACAGCCGGCAAAGGGTCATCTTCTTGAAGAATCAGGCGAATTTCAGTAAAAACGCGGCGTCCCCCCAATTGTTTGACAAAATCCATTTTCACCGCATTTTTTATTAAATGGTCTGTCAGTTTTCCAATGTGAAAGCCAAAACGTTGTTCAAAGCGAATGGCTCTGAATACGCGGCTTGGATCTTCAACAAGACTTAGATTATGAAGCACCCGCACCACTTTTTCTTTGACATCCTGATAGGCCCCAAAAAAATCAACTAAAGTACCAAAACGATCCCCATTGAGATGAATGACCAGTGTATTAATTGTAAAATCCCGACGATACAGGTCTAATTTAATTGAACTTTTTTCCACTGTCGGCATGGCAGCAGGAGAGGCATAATGTTCAGTTCGTGCGGTGGCAACATCAATTTTAAAACCATCAGGAAAAATAACGACTGCTGTGCCAAATTTTTCATGTGCATGAATCCTGGCATGGGCTTTTTTTGCATATTTTCTGGCAAAAAGAATACCATCCCCTTCGACAACAATGTCAATGTCCTCATTTTTTCGATTCAGAAGCAAGTCTCGAACAAATCCACCCACCAGATAGGTATTATAGGACAATTCCTCAGCAATACTGCCAATATCTTTTAAAATATTTTGAAATCGTTTGGACAATCGCTCTTGCATAATATGGGTTACTTTTCGCGTTCGTACTGTACTGGACTCCCAATTTTCAGGGCTTTGATCAGGCAATACACCGGTATGGTTGATCAATACATTGAATAGATCAGTACGTGTGATAACACCAACAACATTGTCATCTTCAACAACAGGCAGCAATCGTTGCTTATTACCGATCCAACATTCCTGAATGGTTGCAAGATCTGCATCAGGCGCAACAAATAAGTTTTGTGATGACATATATTCATGCACCGGTACCTCATCCAAAAGATGATGCAGTGACTTTTCAACAACCTGGCGCGAGAGAATTCCTTTTAAAGTTTCATTTTGTCCTGACTGTCGCGTGACAACCAGTGCGTTGATATTGTATTTATCAATCACATTTTTGGCTTCTGTCATATTTGCATTTTCAGAAATTGTGTAGGCTGGTGATGACATTAAAGCGCTCGCCTGTCGGGAATGAACTTTTAAATACAGGGTATCAATCAGTTTACGTTTTACCTGAACCAGAGGCTGATCCTTAATACTGGCCGATGCTGCTGTAGAATGCCCACCGCCATTAAAAGCGCGAATCACAGCACCAACATCAACCTCAGAAATTTTACTTCGAGCTATCAAATAAATCCGAGACCCCATACGTGCCAGTACAAATAGCGCATTGGCATTTTCCATTTTCATCAATTTTTGAACAATCAGCGCAATCTCCCCCACGTAATCATCAGTGGAAACCATTGTAATTAATATATCAATTCCATTTATATTATGACGTTCAGTAGCGTGAATCATATCATTCAAAAGTCCCACCTGTTGCGGGGTGATTTCTCTGGATAACATGCTTGATACTGTATCTAAATTCGCACCTTTTGAAAGCAAATACGCACCTGCCATCATGTCTTCAGGCGTTGTGGATAAATAATTGAATGAGCCAGTATCTTCGTATAATCCCAGACATAATATCGTCGCTTCTTCTTCATTTAAATCAATATTTTTTGCCTGTAACACCTCTGTCATAATTGTAACATTGGCCCCGGTCGCACGACAGTTTTCATATGTGCCAACAATATCATTGTCAGTCGCTGGATGATGGTCATAAATATGGATATCTAAATTGGGTCGGTCTAATATTTCCGCAAATGAACCTATTCTGGATGCCTGTCGGGTATCCACAAGTATCAGACGCTCAATTAAATTAAAATCAATGGATTTGATAGACCCCATATTAAACAGATAAACCATTGAATTAACAAAAAAATCTCTTGAATTCTTTTCAGAAGATCCTGGAAACACAACTTTGGCATCAGGGTACAGTTTTTGTGCAGCCAGCATAGATGCAATGGCATCAAAATCTGAATTTACATGTGTGGTTATGATTGATATTGAGGATGACATAATTATTTTCCTATGTGATATAAATTTGGAATCGTATCACAATATGATGGTATCTGGCAAATTAAAATTATTTGAGGGTCGCATCTGAATTCAGATAATAAAAATGTTTTTTTTGTGCTATAATATCCAAAATGGAGGAAATCAAATGAAATCATACCTTAAGAAAGGAGAAGGCAAAACAATTGAGTTCAAAGAGACGTTGCCTTCAAAAAATCAAATTGCAAAGACTGTTGTTGCTTTCTCAAATACTGCTGGTGGAAAGATTATTTTGGGTATTGAAGATAAATCCAGAACAGTTAAGGGGATTTCTGATGACCAGGTTATGTCCTGGCCAGATCTTATTTCGAATGTTATTTATGATCAATGCTATCCCAATATTATCCCTGAAATTTCAATAATACCTTTTGAAGAAAAAAATTTGTTGATGATTGAAATATTTCCGGGCGCGCTGAAACCCTATTATTTAAAAAAGAAAGGACGTTCCAAAGGGGTTTATATTCGTGTTGGAGCAAGTAATAGGATGGCTGACGATGATATGATTCAAGAACTGGAACGACAGCGGATGAGTATCTCATATGATGAGCAATTGCTTCATCAATATACGCCACAAGATCTGAACCAATCCAAATTAACTTCTGATTTTAAACAGCTAACCGGAAAAATATTGGCCTTTTCAGATTTTTTAAATTTAAAACTCATCAAAAAGGAGCAACAAGATCATCCAACCATTGGTGGTATGCTGATTGCGCCACAAAAGGAGTTGCCAGAATTTGAATATGCCTGCATTAAAGCGGCCCGATTTAAAGGCAATGATATGGATGAAATTATTGATCACAAAGAATTTCGAGGTGCTTTATATGATCAGGTGAATATGACCATGAATTTTGCCAGACAGTACATTGCCAAAAATGGAAAAATTATTGAATTACAACGAATTGATCAATATGAAATTCCGCTGCCAGCAATTCGGGAGGCATTGATTAATGCAGTTGTTCATCGTGATTATAGTATCAAAGGTTCTGATATCAAGTTTGCTATCTTTGATGATCGAATCGAGATTACGTCACCTGGCGCATTACCAAAATCCATTGAAATAAATGATATTATCGCTGGTCGATCTGAAATTAGAAATATTGTCATTGCACGATTTTTCAAAGAAATCAACTATATTGAACAATGGGGAACCGGCATTCAGAAAATGATGCGGCAATGTGAAGCCGCAGGTCTTAGATCTCCTCATTTGATTGAAAGTGGTTTATTTTTTAAAATTATTTTTTTTAAACCTGAATCCGCACATATGCCAACTACCCCCCAACGACCCGACACTACCCTTCAACTACCTGATACGACCCCTCAGCTACCCGATACTACCCCTCAGCTACCCGATACTACCCCTCAACTATCAGATACTACCCCTCAACTACCCGATACACGTTTAAAACAAATTGAAAACTACCCGGAAAAGGCAAAAAAAATTATTGAATATATACATGAAACACCTGATATAACACGAAAGGAACTTGCCTTTCGTTTGGGAATTACTGAAAATGGTGTTAAATATCATATTAAAAATTTGACACAGGATGGTGTAATTAAAAGAATTGGCAAAAAATGGTTTTTTTGGAAAGATTTTCAGAAAGGCGCATTCCCATAAAGTCGGACTTTTGATTTGAACAAATACCAATAACAAACCTATGTGTCCGAGGAGAATATATGGATCACACTATCAAACATAGGTATGATTCCGGTCTTTGTTCATAGAACATAACCGACTTTTTGGGAATGCGCCTGTCGGGACTTATAGTGTATTACAATAAATACAAGGGGATCAGTAATTTTTCATACCTCGGTTAGCTTATGCAAAAAACTTAAAAATTTATCCATATCTTTTTTTACAAGCGGATCGACCTGCTCAATTTTTTTTTCAAGAAATATTATTTTATCAATATCATAATTAAATTCAAAGTAATACCTTTTAAAATGTCTGAACTTTAGTAATTCTAAAAGCAGGTAGTATGTATCATCTGAAATAGCCTGTTCCCTGACACCATTGATCTGGATTCTCATTTTATCTAATAAGTGTTTATGCCATTTTTCAGGATTGAGCTGATTTTCAAAAAATTGAGATATTCTTAAAAAAATTGTTTCAAGACATGTATAGTAATTTGTAATCACTTCAGAAATAACGATTGAATATTCTTTTTGTTCTATTGCATTATCATCCTCAAAAGATTTCGTATGTTTATATTCTTTATAAAAAGAATTAATTTTGTCTAAGACTTCAATACTTTTATTAATTTCATGAATCAGGTTGTTAATTTTTACGTTCATAAATGACTTTTCCTTTTTCTTTGATCAGTTGTGCAAACTCTGGTTCTATTTTTTCCATCTGGACAATGTCTATCTGAAAATTGCTCAATTCCATAATATCGCCATAAATTTGAAACATTGTCTCTACAGAAACGATTCCTTCAACAGCAATATCAATATCAGATATTTCAGAAAAAAGATTTTTATTTAATAAAGATCCCCATTGATAAATTTTGGAAGGATTATAATTTTTGATAATATGATCAACAATATTTTCAAAATCTTTGTAAGCCGCGTCATATCTTTTATCAATGGCTTTCTTTCTTTTTTGCTCTTTGTCCAGCAAAAATAATTTCGCTTTTTTGATATCAAAAGAATCCATTTTAAGTTACCAGCATGGTTTTGAGCAATGGGATAAAGACCATTGACCCTGTTGATTAAGCACTTTCTGCCTATTAGATCATTTTTCAAATCTTCTATTAAAACTAATAAAATTTAACGCAAAGAATAAATAAAATCAATCAATAATTAAAAGAACAGCTTTAAAAAAATTGGCTAGAAATTGTCTAATAGTATATTATTGGCAACATAATTTTTTTGGCAACATAAGGGCTAAGTAAAAAATGCCCCTTTTTTAGAATGCGCCCATACATTTATATATTTGACATCTATGGATGTCTTTGATATTTGAGTGATAATACATACAGGATGGCGAATTTGTCAATTATCTATTTAGATAATTATTTATTTTCAACAAAATAAAATAAAAAAAACATAGATGCAAAATTTGGCATCTAACAATATGTTCGCCATTGAACAATAAAAAGGGGACCAAAATACGATGTGTATAATTAAAGAAGCATCATATCCAGCATTATTTCAGGCCGCTGATAGTGCATCAATAGAATCCCAAAATAAGTTTTTTCTATATTTACGTTCTTATCTGATTATTTTGATTTTAGCAGCATTTTTTGCATATTTATGGCCAGATTCTCAATTAGGAGCGATAAGTGCTGCATTTTTGTTTTTAGTTTCACTCTTTTTGCTTGTTGCAATGAAAGTAGAAAAACCTGATGAAATTTGGTATAATGGCCGTGCTGTTGCTGAATCGGTAAAAACGATTTCATGGAAATGGATGATGCATGCACAACCTTATCAAAAAGAAAATGATGAGCAAAATTTTATTTTAGATCTTAAGAAAATTTTAAATCAGAATTGTCATTTATCATCTATATTGCCTGCTGTTACTGAAAATCAAGTTGCCATTACCGAAGACATGAAAAAAGTTCGAGATATGGTCACTGATGACCGAAAACAATTATATCTAAAAGAACGAATTGAAGATCAACAAAAATGGTACTCAAAAAAATCACAGGACTTACAAAATAAGGTAAAACAATGGTTTTGGCTCTCAGTTACGCTTCATGTAATAGCAATATTTTTGCTTTTACTGAGAATTAAAGCGTATAAATATCAATTTCCCATAGAGGTTATTTCTACAGTCGCAAGTGCCATACTTACATGGTTACAGGCCAAAAAATTTAATGAGTTAAGTGCTGCATATTCACACACAGCCCATGAAATTGCATTTATTGTTTCAGAAGCGGATTCTGTATCATCAGAAACTGAGTTATCAAACTATGTAGTAAATTCTGAAACTGCCTTCTCAAGAGAACATACCCAATGGTGTGCCAGAAGAGTAATTTATTGATCTTTTCCTTGTGATCATTCAATACAGTATGGGCGCATTTTGAAAAAGAGGATATTTTTCTTAGCCCTGAAAGGGCAGCGACATACCAGCCATACAGTATTGCTCGATTAAAAAACGAATTATTTCCTCTCGTAGGAAAGGGAGTATATATCATGTATAAAATAAATACATTGAGTCAATTTATGTTTAAATATTTACTCTATGCGATTTTACTGCTCATAACGCTCAGCACAACAACAAACGCAAACAATTCAAACGCCACAATCATGCTTCACCTGAATAACCATTCCTATGACCCCATACACACACAACCAGAAACACCCCCATTTTTAACCAAAAAGTCAATAAAAAATCAATCACCACGCTATTTTATCATCCAATTCAATGCCCCTATTGAACAACAAGATCGCAACATGATGGAATCAATGCAAATTCGTGTTTATGATTATATCCCGGATTTTGCATTCATTGTCCGAATGCAAGAATCTATGTGCCAGGAATTATCAAACAATTCTCGGATTCGATGGATTGGCGCCTATCGACCAGAATTAAAAATTGCGCCTGAATTGACAGTACGTCTTATCAAAGCAACACCCCAACTTAAAAAAGCTCAAAAAATAATGCTTCGTGTCAATGTTTTTCCAGAAGAAAACGTTACGCAAATCCGACACCAGATTTCAAAATTTGCAACAATAAAAAATAGTTATCAAACAAAATGGCAAACTGCGTTTCAACTTGAAACATCACTGGGCAAGATTTCTGATCTTGCGCACATTCAGGCGATCAAATGGATTTCTACCCTGCCGCGCTGGCAATTATTTAACAATGTGGCGTCGGATATTGTGCATGTTGCACAGGTTAGAAATAGATTTGCACTTTATGGCGAAGGGCAAGTTGTTGGTGTTTGTGATACAGGCCTGGATCAGGGCAAAACAAAACCCGAATCGCTCCATGATGACTTTGAGGATGGCGATGGTCATTCACGTGTCAATAAGCTGTTTAATCTGACCCAGAGTTTTTTTAATGATAATCCAGATGACATTTTTTCGGGTCATGGCACGCATGTCGCAGGTACAATTTTGGGAAATGGTTTTTTATCCGGGAGTCATCCAGGCATGAATTATTTTCCGCAAAATTGCTATGCAGGCATTGCCCCGAAAGCACATCTTGTATTTCAAGCGGCTGAAGATTCTAACACAGGCATACTTCTTGGTTTGATACTGGACTTAAGCAAAATTTTTGAACAGGCTTATTTTGCAGATGCGCGAATTCATAGCAACTCATGGGGTGCTGCAACTGCCAGTACTTATTCCAGTGAATGTTCTGATGTGGATCAATTTATGTGGGATAATAAAGATTTTCTCATTGTATTTGCAGCCGGAAACAGTGGCATTGATATGGATCATGATGGCCGCATTGATCCTTTTTCTATTTGTTCGCCCGCTTCATCAAAAAATTGTCTGACAGTCGGCGGATCAGAAAGCGTTCGGCCTGATGAAGGGTATACCTGTGCCTGGGGCGATTGCTGGCCCAGTCAATATGCAAAGGATCCCATTGCTTCAGATCATCTGGCAGACAATCAGAATGGGATGGCGGCATTCAGTTCACGAGGCCCTACTGTTGATGGTCGTTTTAAGCCAGATATCGTTGCGCCTGCTACAAATATCATCTCTACACGTTCATCAAAAGCAAGTCTTGATGGCTGGGGTCTTTGTTCGAATCAATATTATTTGTATATGGGGGGAACCAGTATGGCAACCCCTATTGTATCTGGAACAGCAGTCTTAATGCGTGAATATCTGACAAAAATCGGCATTGATACGCCCTCCTCTGCTTTGATCAAAGCAGCGCTTCTTAATGCTGCGGAAAGTATGCACGTTGGACAATATGGTAACGCGCAGTATCAGGAAATACCAGATATTCATCCCAATAATGTGAATGGATGGGGCCTGCTGAATTTGGAAAATGCGGTATACCCTAAATCGCCTTTGTCCATCATTTATAAATATGAAGATCTATTGAGTACAAACGAAACAGTCACATATTATTTTGAGAATCTTGATGCCCAATATCCCATCAAAATTAACCTTGTATGGACAGATTATCCGGGAAGCCCGGTTGCGCAAGGGGGCCTTGTCAATGATCTGGATATACATGTCGTAGGGCCTGATGAAGAAATCCATTATCCAGACAATGCCATGAATCAAAGTACTGTCCAAAGCTTGAAATATGATACTGGATTTCCAGTGTTTTTATCTGACAAACCTGTCTGTGCAATGAGATTTACCCTGGAACATACGCCCTCATTTTTGGATTCAGTTTCCATTTCTGTTGCGAATCCTGAAATCATTCAGGATGATATATGGATTCGTGTTTATGACATTTCAGAAAAAAATCATCAACCCGAAACATTGCGCTATGAAAAAAAATATCAATATCTGCCTTCAGGATGGACAACATTACCTGTCGATCATATTGAATTTCAATGCAAAGAATTTTTAGTGTCTATCGAAAAAAACAGCCCGGACATTCAGATTGCTACCGATTTTTTTACAGATTCAGACAGAGGGATGACACGTGAGGGGGATCAATGGGTTTTTACTAAAGAGGCATATTATATTCGGGCCTATGTACGTCAACAAAGCCATTCTACAGATTATGATCGTGTCAATAATTGTCTCAGTATTCATTTAGAAAATCCCCTTCGCGGCGCATATCAGGTGGATATATCAGGTTACAATGTGCCCTATGGCCCCCAGCCATTTGCGCTGGTTGCACAAGGAGCCATTCGTGAAGCGCCGCCGCAGAAGTCATTTAGTATTGATATGCCTCAGGAATTAAAAGAAGGTGATGGTAAACTGATTGATGCAGGCATGGTATCTATCCAATCACCCCTGGAAAAAGATCTGACCATCTTTTTAACTTCATCAGATTTTACAGAAATTATTGTTCCGCAACACATTGTTTTACCTGCCGGAGAGAACCTGGTACGATTTGATGTTCAGGTTGTGGACGATCCTGCTGAGGATGGCAGACAAACTGTTATTGTTGAAGCCAGAGCTCAGGATTACTTTCCTGCAAGCATTTCTGTCACAGTGGATGATAATGATGCAAAACCTGTGCTGCAAGTATTACCTGAAAATATCATTGTGCCCCATATTTCGGGTACAGCGGAATTCTCTGTTAATAATGCGGGAACCGGTCAAATGGAATGGTTTTCAACAGTGGATTCAGAATGGTTAGAAATCATTGAAGGTCAATATGGTGTTGATGTTGGGATGATTAAACTTGCGTATCAGGGCAATGAAGGCCTAAGTCGCATCGGTCATTTGACTGTTCAACTGAAAGATATTCCTGATGCCATTCAGATGGTTACGATTCATCAAAAAAGTGAAAAACTTGAGACCATTATTTCACCATCTGATGGTTATCGATATGATTATTTCGGTTATGCAACGAGTATTTCTAAATATCAGGTTGCTGTTGGTGCATATAAACATGATTATACGACAATAGATACAGGTTCAGTTTATATTTATTCATACAAAGACTTAAACTGGCAAATGACTCAAAAGCTTTTTGCCCATGATGGTGATCGTCAGGATTACTTTGGGGCTTCAGTTTCAATTCATGATATTCAATTAGCAGTTGGCGCTTATAATGATAATGATTTGGGAAATGCGGCAGGTGCTGCCTATATTTTTGAAAAAAAGGATAATCAATGGACAGAATCAGCAAAATTGAAAGCATCTGATGGCGCTCCCAATGATTATTTTGGACATTCAGTGGGAATTTATAATCATACCATGATTGTTGGCGCATATAAAGCCGATAGTTTTGGGCCGGATACTGGTGCCGCTTATATTTTTGAAAAGCAAGGAGATCAATGGAAAGAAGCACTTAAATTATTGCCTGAAAATTTAAGTCGATATGATTATTATGGTTATGCAACAGCAATTACAGATAACAAAATTATCGTCGGTGCTTATGGTGATGATACCAGTGGCACCTGCTCTGGTGCTGCATACATATTTGAAAAAAAAGAGAATCAGTGGATATTGACAAGCAAACTCATTCCTGAAGCTGCCAAAACAAATGACTATAGTGGCTATAGCGTTGATATCTCAGATAAATATGCTGTTATCGGCGCATATAAGGCAGATATAAAAGGTTCCAATTCAGGCGCTGCGTATGTATTTGAAAAAACAAATAACAGGTGGATTGAAAGAAAAAGTTTGTATCCCTGGGCTGCAAAAGGATACGACTATTTTGGCGCATCAGTCGCTATTGATGGTGATTATATTATTGTTGGAGCCTATGGGGATTCTAAAAATGGTCGTTTGTCTGGCGGTGCTTATGTCTTTCATCTTGCCGATGGTATCTGGGAAGAATGTATCTATATCACTGCATCAGATGGAAGTCCAAGTGACAAGTTTGGATCTTCAGTAAGTATTTCTGCCACAGGAGATGCCCTTATTGGCGCATATGGTAATGATATAAAAGGGAATAAATCAGGGGCCGCTTATATCTACTCAGTTTTTGCAATGTCATCCGATGTAACTTCGCAAAAAAAACACCATGCATTTATTCGAGACACAAATCACATTATCAATCAAGCGCATCCGAAGGTTGAACATGCAAAAAACAATATCACAAAAGGTGCGTTTATCCATAAGCCTGGTTCTCAGAATGTATTCACTAAAAATTCAATTATGATTCATTATGACATCATTCCTGAGCTTGGAAATCGCATCAAGAATCTAAAAGGTCATATTACTGGAGTGGATTCAGGTATGACACCGATATTTATCACAGCATACCTGAACAAAAATGAACAATGGTATTATTCAGAATCAGTTAAAGTTACTGATAACACTCTTTTTGAAATAGATATAACAAAAGAATCGGAAGATCATCTGGCAAGAAAAATTGCTTTGTTTGTTTGTTTGGAGAATCCAATGGTTACCTGGTCACATGTTGTTAAGAATATACCAGATCAATGGATAGAACATGCTTTGATATCAGATACGATTATCAGAGAAGAATAATGAAGGTAATCCATGCAAACAAAATACGATAAAAATAATATTAATATACTTCTGGTAGATGATGAGCCAGAGTATGTCAAAATATTCCAGAATATTATCAAACAAAACTATCCCAATGTTCATATCGCCAGTTCCGGTGAATCCGCATTAGAAATGATTCAAAATGAAGTTCCTGATATCGTTATTACAGATATTTGTATGCCGGGCATGGATGGTGTCACATTAATGAAAAAGGCATTATGCCAATATCCCGAAATTATTTTCATTGGCATTACTGGATATGATGATATTGAAAAAGCCATTGAATTTCTTAAAAAAGGTGGGGTGGATTATCTTCATAAACCCATTGATACAAACATCGTTTATCTGTCCATAGAAAATGCAATAAACAAAGTCTTTCTCCATGCCAATTTAAAACATACAAATAAAGATCTGATGAAAAAAAATGCCGCCTTGAGCAGAGAAATCAATGAACGAAAAAAAATTGAATCCAACTTATTAAAAACACAAATCGAACTTCAAAAAGCAAAGGAAGCTGCAGAACTTGCCAACCAGGCGAAAACAGAATTTCTTGCAAAGATGAGCCACGAATTAAGAACTCCTTTAAATGGCATACTGGGCTACACACAAATATTAAAACGTGAAAAGAATACCTCCGAACTTCAAAAAAGAGCAAACACAATTATCCACTCCTGCGCTGAACACTTACTTTTGATGATCAACGATATCCTTGATTTATCAAAAATTGAAAGCAACCGGTTATCATTAAACCCGGCGCCTTTTTCACTTCCGCATTTTCTTCAAAATATTGCGGAACTAACTGAATTAAATGCCAGAGAACACCAACTGGAATTCGATTATCAACGTTTATCCCGACTTCCCAAAAGTGTTATTGGTGATGTCAAATGTTTGCGTCAGGTTTTGATGAATTTACTGAGTAATGCAATAAAGTATACTCAAAAAGGATGGATTGTTTTAAAGGTCAAATATGTCAACTCAATTCTAGAGTGTCAAATTGAAGATACTGGCATTGGTATTGATAAACAACAATTAAACAATATTTTTAAGCCTTTTCAGCAAATTCATAACAAACGTATTTCAGCTGAAGGCACTGGATTAGGCCTATCAATCAGTCAACAAATAATTCAATTAATGGGGGGGGAAATACATGTTGAAAGCCAATTAAATGTTGGAAGTGTATTCTGGTTCAGAGTGGCATTAAAAGAAACACAACAAGTAACAGAAAAACCCCATGATAATAAAATCCGAACTGGATACATTGGAGATAAAAAGCGTATACTCATTGTTGATGATGCTGAGGATAACCTGATCGTATTAGAAGACATGTTGGATTCATATGGATTTGTAGTAAAGAAAGCAATGGATGGCAATGAGAGTATTCAGTCTGTATTGGAATGGCACCCGCATATGGTAATAATGGACCTGGTGCTTCCCAATATGGATGGATATAAGGCAACCCAAGAGATACGCAAAACTGAATGGGGAAAAACAATACCTGTTATTGCCTGTTCAGCAACAAACAGTGATGTGAATCGTCAGTTAAGTATGGCATTAGGATGTAATGATTTTTTGGGAAAACCCATTGCCTGTGAGGATCTTCTGGATCTTCTGGAAAAATATCTCTCAATTCAATGGACTTATGAGACCGCTCAACCGGAAAATGAACCAATATCACAAGAAATTAAATTACCGCCTGATGACGCTTTAGAGCGATTAAAAGAAATGACTGATGAAGGCGATGTTTTGGGAATAAAGGATTGGGCGGTTTCGTTTATCCAAAAAAATCCCGAATATAAGGATTTTGGTAAATATATTCAAAAACTGGCCAGCCAAATTCAATTGAATGCTATTTATGATTTTATTACGAAAACTGTTTAGGAAATCTCTGAAAATAAGTTCCCCATTTTATTCCAAAATGGGGAACTTATTTTCAGAAAATTTTTTAAAAAGGAGTTTATTATGAAGCGTAGCTTATTTTTTATATTCGCCAGTCTCATATTGATCATGACTGCTCATGCACAAAACAAAAAAATAAGACTGGCAACATTAAATTGGGAGCCCTATGTCGGTAAAAAGATGAAAAATTTGGGTTTTACATCAGAAATCATCCAAAAATCTTTTGAAAAAATGGGCTATTCTGTATCATTTGAGTTTTATCCTTGGGCGCGCGGCATGGTGATGACTGAACGTGGGAACATTCATGGAATTTATCCGGCTTATTATAGTGATGAAAGAGATAAAAAATTCATTATTTCAGATTCTTATGGAAGTGGAGAACTTGGATTTTACAAACGTCGGGGCAGTAATATCTCATTTTCAGCCAACCCTGCGAAAGAGCCAGAAAAAGTGCTACAGTCTTTAAAACAATATCGCATTGGTATTGTTCGAAGCTATGCTTATACAAAAGAATTTGATGCGGCAGATTATTTGAAAAAGGATGTTGTTGTTGATGATGCAACCAATCTGAAAAAGTTGTTTAAAGGACGTATTCAGCTCGCTTTTATTGATAAATATGTTGCCCGCTATATCATGCATCGCAAATATCCACATTATATGGATGAATTGGAATTTATGTATCCAGCTATGGAAGTAAAAAAACTATACATATGTTTTTCCAGAAAAATTGCCGGTATCAAAAAGATTGCAAAGGATTTTAATGCGGGCTTGCAACAATTACGCGCATCTGGTGAATTGGAAAACATTATGGATCGTCATGGATTTTGATTTCCGAAATAGAATCTAAGGACTTCTTGAAAAATAAGTTTCCCAATCGGAAAAGTCAGACCAGTCAGACAAGTCGGACCTGTCTGACCTGACCTGTCCAACTTTTGCAAATGGGGATACAAACGATTATTTAACAGGGGAAAATACTTTTATGAAAAATTATGATATCAGCCAGATTCAGTTATGGCAAAAAGACCTGAACCAAACAATATCACTCAGCATACACGTGCGCCAGAAAAATTCAAACGACCCATTTTTTAGATTTGGCAATGCCCTTGAGAGCGCATGTGAACATATTGACATTACTTTTATTATTACTGATGCATTACCAAAAATACAAATCAGAGATAATTTACATTTTCACTCCATTCCTGAAGGTACTGAAATTCAGCCATTTAGTAAGGCATTGACATACATATCCAGTCCGCCTGTAAAATCCGCTGAATATGATGGAATCGAAACATTGACATCTTCAAAACTGCTTTTATTTGTATCCCCATTCTGTCCAAATTGTCCGACAGTCTTACAAAAAATTCTGCCCATTGTATGGCTGAATCCAGATATTGAGTTGACAATTATTGATGTGGGATTGTTTCCGCAGGAGGCTGAAACACGTTCAATTCAATCTGTGCCTACTTTGATATTCAAAGATTTTAGATGGACAGGCCCTGTAAAAATATCTGAAATCATGGATGTCATCCAGAATGCCCCTGACCAGTGGGATACCAAAAGTTTAGAGCGCATGTTATCTGAAGGAAAAGCGATACAACTGGCACAAACAATTCTTGAAAATGGTAAATTTGTCAAAAACTTTGGCCAGCTCATTGCCCATGAACTGCTATCAATTCGTTTAGGCGCTATGGTTTGTGTTGAGTACATTGCCGATGAGAATCCAACCCTTGCCCAAAGCCTTTGTGAGCAAATCTGGCCCCTTCTTTTAAAATCAAGTGTTCAGGTTCAGGGAGATTTAATTTATCTGATTGGCATTTGTGGAACAGAAAAGGATATCCCTAAATTAAAAGACATGATGGCTCAGGCTGTTGATAACGATATAAAAGATTCAATCACTGAAGCGATTGAAGCCATTCAGGAACAAATCAGAATGTAAATACAAATCTTTTCCCAAAGATTGCATGCCTGGAAAAAATTATGCTGCTTCGTGTTCAGGCAGCACAACACGTTGATATTTGCCTGCCTTATTCAGACAGGAATACGAGGTTTCCACGTTCCACTTTGTTTATCCTTTGAATGACTTAGGTGCGCTCTCTACACCATAGTGCTCATTTGCCAGCCCAATGTAGGGGCGAACCTTGTGTTCGCCCTCGAACGAATAACGCATTCGTTCCTATGTACGATGGGCGAACACAAGGTTCGCCCCTACATTGGACTTGTAAATAAGAAAATGAGGAACTTATTATTCAAGCATTCCTTAACAATTAATTACAGGAATATAATGCAGATTTGCTCTTGCCATTTTCATTGCACCTTATTCATTCTATAACGCTCTTTTTGTCCCTAAAAAGAGCGTTATAGACCATTTTTTGGATATCAAAGCAGATGTTTTAACAATTATTTCAAGATTCTATCTTGGTCCGACCCTATTGTTAGATTA